>Ga0163179_10000340_pt1 | contig 33167 bp, 23 predicted proteins | sample AtlANTMetagenome_FD_109643 | JGI IMG/M metagenome (GOLD analysis project Ga0163179, IMG submission 109643) | Marine eukaryotic phytoplankton communities from the Atlantic Ocean - Atlantic ANT 2 Metagenome | ecosystem: Environmental > Aquatic > Marine > Oceanic | place: North Atlantic Ocean... | reverse complement strand
TTATCTAATTTAAATAAATATATCATTTATAACTAAATGTTTTTAAAAATGTTTTATAATTAAATTTTTCTAAGAAATTTTGTATAAGTTTTGGAACTGGATATTTCTTAATATCTATAAATTGAATTGAATTATCATTAGAATTTTGAATAGATAAAATCCAAAATTTTGTATAAATAATCCTATGTGACAATTTATGAACTATTGGTTTAGTATTAAATAATTTTATCTCACAATTTTCTAAATTAATCAATTTATTTAAGCCTTTATTAGTCATTATTCTATCCTTATCTAGTTCTTTGTTAGACTCAATTAACGGGAATTGAAATAAATTTTTCCATATGCCATTTTCTATTTTATTTATATAGGTTTTATGCTTAGAATCTAAAAAGACTATGTAGTTAAAATGAACAACTTTAGGAGCTTTTCTTTTTATTTTAACGGGAAAATAATCTATTCTATTTGATTTTTTTGCAATACAATTACTAGCTAGCATGCATTCCATACATAAAGGAGTCTTAGGTTTACAAATTAAAGAGCCAAAATCCATTATCCCTTGATTATAGTCTCCACATGATTTATTAGGAGCTAAATCTTGAGCAATCTCTGAAAAATGCTTTTGACCATCATAACTGTTAATTGCTTTATCTATACCATAGAATCTAGAAATTACTCTATATACATTTCCATCTACAACGGCTCTTCTTTCATTAAAACATATCGAGGAAATAGCACTAGCAGTGTATTCTCCTATACCATCAAGTTTTTTTAGTTCCACTTGAGTATCTGGGAACTGCCCACCAAGGGTTTTAACAATGGTCTTAGCAGTTTTTAATAAGTTTCTAGCTCTAGAATAGTATCCTAAACCTTGCCATAATATTAATATATCTTGTTCATTAGCTTTCGCTAAAGAAGTAATATTAGGATATTTTTTTACAAATTTTAAGTAATATGGCAGCCCCTGATCAATTCTAGTTTGCTGAAGAATAATTTCTGAAATCCATACCTTATAGGGATCAGAGCTGCTTCTCCATGGTAGATTTCTCTTATTTTTTTTATACCAATTTAATATAGAAGATGTAAAATTCATTTATAAAATATTAAATCTAAATTAAATATTTAATCAAAAAATTAAAGTAATCAGGGCTTAAATATTGAAATTAAAATACATATATTTGCGCCATTGTTGAAATATATTAGTAATTAATAAAAATTAATCTATGACTAAAGCTGATATTGTGTCGAATATATCGAAAAATTTGGGAATTGAAAAAGTGGATGTTCAACTCACAGTTGAATCATTAATGAAAGAAATAATCAATTCTCTTGAAAATGGTGAAAATGTATATCTTAGGGGATTTGGGAGCTTTATTATAAAAAAGAGGGCTGAAAAGACAGGTAGAAATATTAAAAATAATACTACTATAAAAATCCCTGCTCACAATATTCCAGCATTTAAACCTTCTAAATTTTTTATTAAGGGGGTAAAGGAGAAAATTAAGATTAATTAAAAAAATGACATATGCCTAGTGGTAAAAAACGTAAAAGACATAAAGTAGCTACTCATAAAAGAAAGAAAAGACGGAGGGCTAATCGTCATAAGAAAAAAGATTAGGATTAACCTTGGTAGTGTTAATTGAGCTAATTAAATCAACCAAGTTCTTTGAAATTAAATTCATTTAATAGTTGCAATAATAGCGTTTGCAATTAATGAATTGCTGATTGAATAATTATTAATAATCAGTTAATTATAACTGTAAAATATTGAAAATATGAATAAAGAATTAATAATTCGTTCTAGTTCAAATAATATTGATTTTGCCTTATTAAAAGACAGTAAGCTTATTGAATTTCAAAAAGATGATGAAAACATTAATTTTTCTGTTGGAGATATATTCTTAGCTAAAGTAAGAAAGACAATGCCTGCTCTAAATGCAGCTTTTGTTAATGTTGGATATAAAAAAGATGGATTTCTACATTATCATGATTTAGGTCCTAAATTTCTTACGTTGATGAAATTTATTAAGAATGTAAGCTCCGGAAAACTAAAGAATTACTCTTTAAAAAATTTTTCTGTTGAACAAGATATAGAAAAAAATGGTTTGATGTCAGACATACTTAAACCAAATAAAAGTATCCTTGTACAGATAGTTAAAGAGCCGATATCCACAAAAGGACCAAGGATAACGTCTGAATTATCATTAGCAGGAAGGTATTTAGTTTTGGTTCCTTTTTCTAATCGAATATCAATTTCACAAAAAATTGGAGATGATAAAGAAAAAAACCGCCTAAAGAGACTTGTAATGAGTATTGGGCCAAAAGGATTTGGTGTAATAATTCGAACGGTTGCTAAAGGTAAAAAAGTAGCAGAACTAGACAGAGATTTACAAAATTTAAAAAATAGATGGATAGCAATGTGCAGAAAACTGCACAAAGCAAATCAACCAAGTAAAGTATTGACAGAAATGAATAAATCATCAAAAATACTAAGAGATATATTTGATGAAACATTTAGCTCAATAATAGTTGATGATGAAGCTCTTTATATACAAATAAAAGATTATTTAAATAAGATAGCTCCAAAAAAAGAATCAATTATTAAATTTTATAAATCAGAAATTCCAATATTTGAAAAATATGGAATTGAAAGACAAATAAAAACCTCATTTGGTAAAACTGTTTCAATGACAAAAGGGTCATACCTTGTAATTGAACATACCGAAGCACTGCACGTAATTGATGTAAATAGTGGCAATAGAAAGTCATCATCAAAAAATCAAGAAGAATCAGCGCTAGAGGTAAATTTAATAGCGGCTACTGAAATAGCAAGACAGCTAAGGCTAAGGGATATGGGGGGTATTATTGTTGTTGATTTTATAGATCAAGGAAAAGCAGAAAATAGAAAAACACTGTTTAATCACTTAAAAACAGAAATGAATGAAGATAGAGCAAAACATAAAATACTTCCACCAAGCAAATTTGGTTTAATTCAAATTACTAGACAAAGAGTTAGGCCAGAAATGAAAATTAAAACTAGAGAAAAAAATCCTAGTAATAATCAAGATGAAGTAGAAGCGCCAATAATTTTAATTGAAAAAATATCAGAAGAATTAGAACAGGTATATAATAAAGGATATAAAAGATTTACATTAAATACTCATCCATTTATTGCTGCCTATCTTGAAAAAGGATATCCATCAATAAGATTAAAATGGTATTTTAAATATCAAAAATGGGTAAAAATTATTCCAAGAGATGCATATAAATATCTAGAATATCACTTTACTCAAGTAGATGGAGAAACAATTAAATTATAAAAAAAATCCTGCTAATTTAGCAGGATTTTTTTTATACAGAACTCTATACTAATTTATTAATATTTAATATAAAATATAGAGTTATATATCAAGAAATAATGATATTGGACAATGATCACTATGAAATACATTAGCTAATATTTTAGAATTTACTAGGTGATTTTTCATATTATTTGAAGTCATTATATAATCTATTCTCCAACCTTTATTGTTTGCTCTTGAATTCGCTCTGTAACTCCACCATGTATAGCAATGCAGCCCACCATTAAAACGCCTAAAGGTATCTGTAAAGCCTGAATCAATAAAATTCTGAAGCCACTCTCTTTCAACTGGTAAAAATCCTGAAATATTCTTATTTCTTATTGGATCATGAATATCTATTGCTCTATGACATATGTTATAATCTCCTGCAATAATTAAATTATCAACTGATTTTTTTAATAAATCAATATAGTCCTGAAACATATCCATATATTCTAGCTTATGCTGCAATCTCGCTAAATTAGTTCCAGACGGCAGATATAAGCTCATCACTGAGAATTTTTTAAAATCTAGCCTAATATTTCTACCTTCATAATCCATTGATTCAATCCCAGTGCCATACTCAACATGGACAGGTTTGATTTTAGATAAAATAGCTACACCGCTATAGCCCTTCTTCTGAGCACTAAACCAATAATGATAAGGATACCCTGCTTGATCAAACAAACTTAAATCTAATTGCTCCTTTAATGCCTTTATTTCTTGGAGACAAATTATATCAGGATCTTCTCTTATGAGCCAATTTAGGAAACCTTTTTTTATTGCTGCCCTAATTCCATTTACATTATATGATATAATTTTCATAATACTAAAATATATAATCAACTAATAAATTTATATTATCAATGAACTTATTTTAATAAAATATTTTAGCATATTTTTAGTTTAATCTAATGTATGAAGTATTTAAACTGGTTAATTCTATTATCAATAAGCATTAATAGCTATTCAAATGATTTCTTTTTAAAGGACTCAATCTATAATAATATAGTAATTGATTCTATAGAAATAAAAAATACATACCCTGATTTTATAACTAAAGAGTATTATAATTTAGACAAAACAAAGATTATTTCCAGTAATAATAATTTTAATAAATTATATAAGATTTCCAGCACTAATATTAAACAGCAGCAATTAATATTTAATGGATTAGAAAGTACTGGAAGCATTTCTAGAGGCTTTACAATAGGGAATAATCAAAATTCAGTTTTAAACAGCGAACTAGATCTTCAAATATCTGGAAAGTTAAGTGATAAATTATTTCTAAAAGCTTCTATTCAAGATGCTGGAATTCCTTTACAAGAAAATGGGTATTCTCAAAATCTAGACGAATTTGATCAAATATTTATTGAACTAATTAGTGATGATTGGAAAATACGTGCAGGAGATATTGATCTAAAAAAAAATAAATCATTTTTTGGGAATTTTGAAAAAAAAATTCAAGGACTGTCCATTAATTTAGATATTAATAAAGAGTTAAATATTTTCGGATCTGGTGCAATAGTAAAAGGTCAATTTAAAACCAGTAACTTTCAAGGTCAAAATGGGAATCAGGGGCCATATAAATTAATTGGATCAAGAGGAGAGCTTTTTGTTTTAATAGTGTCAGGAAGTGAAAGCATATATATAAATGGCTCAAAGCTAGAAAGAGGAATTGATAAGGACTATACAATTAATTATAATGCAGGTGAGATCATTTTCAATACTACAATGCCTATAACTGAGGACATGAGAATTAATGCAAATTACCAGGTTAGTGAAAGAAATTATTCAAGATTTATAGGTTTTGCTGAAGCTGAATTAAATAGAGAAAAAATTAAATTAAATATTTCATTCTATAATGAGAATGATATTAAGAATCAATCACTTCAACAAAATTTAAGTAACGAGCAAATTTCTATTTTAAGCGAAGCTGGAGATGACAACTCGCAAATGAATGCTTTGTCTGCATATCAAGAGTCATTTACTGAAAATAGAATTCTATATAAAAAAGAAATTATTAATGGTGTAGAAGTTTATATTTATTCAAATAATCCAAATGATGAATTATTTTCTGTTAAGTTTACAAATACTGGAATTAATCAAGGCGACTATATTCTTCAAACAAATAATGCAATTGATAATATCTATGAATATATTGCTCCAGTTAACGGAGTTAAACAAGGAGAATATGAACCAATTATTAAACTTATTCCTCCAGAAAAATTGCAAATAGCTATTATCAATGGTCATTTTATTCCAAATGAAAAGCATAAGTTTAAATTTGAGATAGCATCAAGCAAGAATGATAAGAACCTTTTTTCAAATATTGATGATGATGATGATAATGGAATTGCAACAAAAATATCGTCATCTAATAGACTAATAAAAAGCACAATTTGGGATGTGAGGGCCAATACAAATTTGGATTATATAAATAAAAATTTTCAATCAATTGAATTAGTATACAGTCCAGAATTTAATAGAGATTGGAATCTAGATTCTCTAAGCAACTATTCGTTTCTTAATCGTGAAAAAAATCAGCTTTTTTTACAAGTAGGAATAAATATAATTAATCAAAATATTGGCGAAATAAAATATAATTATGAGAGCTTAAAATTTGAAAAAGATTATGATGGAATTAGACAGCTATTAGATATAAATATGCAAAGTAAAACTATTGAATTTACATCAAACTCTAGTGTTTTAAATTCTAAATCCTCCATCATTAAATCTGAATTCCTAAGGACATACAATAAACTAAAAATAAATTATAATAAAGGATGGTCTAAAATTAATTTTGAAGGTGAAAAAAACTTAAAAACAAATTTATTAGACAATACACTTTCAGACTCAAATCACGGATATAAATTATACGAAATAGCCACTGGCATAGGCGATATTTCAGCAAAGTATTTTGAGATTGGATATAAAAAAAGAATTAATGATAGCCTAATAGAGAATAGGCTAGGGAAAATTAATTCTTCAAATATTTATTTCCTAAAATCACAATTATTAAAGAATCCTAAAAGTAATTTAAACATGTTTATTAACTATAGGGAAATGACTAGAACTAGCAGTGATAAAATTGAAAAGTTTCTTAATTCAAGGCTAATATATAATCAGAAATTATTTGACCAAATTATACAATCTAATTTTTTATATGAAACAAATTCTGGCAATCTTCCACAGCAAGAATTTACATATATTGAAGTAGAGCCAGGATTAGGTCATTATAAATGGATAGATATTAATGATAACGGAATACAAGAGCTTGAAGAATTTGAGTTAGCACAATTTCAAGATGAAGGTTTATATATTAGGGTTTTTCTTCCAAACCAAATTTATTTAAAGACATATCAAAATAGATTTAGTCAATCACTAGCTATAAATTTCTATAAATGGAAAAATTCTGAAAAAAAGTTTAAAAAGCTTCTTTCACATTTTTCAAATCAAGCTCAATATATGATAGATAAAAAAACTAATCAAAATATTGAAGATTTCAATTTTAATCCATTTTATTTACCAACTAGCGGTCTTTTAGGCTTAATTTCAAACTTTAAAAATAGCTTGCATTATAATAGAGGGAAACAGAATTTTTCAACAACATATAGCTATTCATTAAGCAAATCAAAAAATACTCTCTCATTTGGATATACAGAAAATAATTTAAAATCTGATCAAATAAACTTTATCCATAAACTGAATAATAATTGGCTTATAGAAATTAATTCACTATTTGAAAATAAAGAAAGTGTTAGCGAGAACTTTGATAGCAAAAATTATAATCTAGATCAATTTAAAATAAACCCAAAAATGACCTATTTATTTAATGAATCTAACAGATTAAATTTTTATTATCAATTTTATAAAAATAAAAATACTATTGGCAATCTAGAATCACTTAAACAACAAAAAATTGGTATTTCATGTACTATTTCAAATGCAGAAAAATTAAATTTCATGTCTGAATTTAATTACTTTAATAATTCATTTAAAGGCAACCCTAATAGTATTATTGGATATATATTAATGGAAGGGCTACAAGAAGGATCTAATTACACATGGTCAATTTCTGCACAAAAAAAATTAACTAAATTCTTAGATCTAAACCTTTCCTATTTTGGACGTAAAAGTGAGAGTAGTAATACGATACATAATGGGAATATTCAGCTACGAGCTATATTCTAAAAAAATATCCGGCTACTATAAAAGCAGACGGATATTTATATTAAATTATATTATAATTTATTCGACAATAATCTTTTGAACTTTCCCAAAAGAACTATTTCCTATTTTCACTAAATATACTCCTTTAGCTACATAAGACATATCCAAATTATAATTAAATGTTCCTGTATTCTCAAATCTATGGAAAACCATTCTCTGGCCAAGAACATTATATACTGTCAATTCAATTTTACCTACATATGGTGAAGTTAAATTTACATCAAATTGATTGTTTTCTAAAGAAATTACTGAAAACTCTGAATCTTGATTTATTTCATCAATTGCAAGGGATGTGACAATATTAACTGTATAGTCTTCAGTCTCTCCCCATGCTGTATCTTCACATGCATCATCAGGAACTCCAGCATTCCAGTTTGACTTCAAACGCATTATATGCTGTCCTAATGGGGCATCAGCTGGAATTACAAAAGGAATATTCTCGTCTGTTATTTGTACATTTCCTTGCCCTTGCCCAATCACATAATTATCAACAACTAATTCATCCAATGAAAAGACAAAATCATCATTATAATCAATCCATGCTCTGATATTCTGGCTTCCATAGTTAGTTGTAATCGTTAAATCATATGTGTCTCCTTGAGCTAAATCTGTAGAAATATTTGTATAATCACCATATCCATCTTGCGAACACCCAGTTTCATTATAAATATCACCTATAGCAACAAGTTGGAAACCATCTCCTGGGGCACCATTGAATATGCAATTTGATTCTGGTGTACAATTCACATTACTAATATTAGCAGTGATAGAGTCATTACTAACATCATAATCATTAACTAATGAAGTATATGCAGTAAGTGTATAAGAACCAAATGCTGAAAGATCAGCAAGATAAATAAAAGTGTATTCAATAGAGGAATTTCCTTCAAGTGGTCCTGCAACAGTTTCAGTAACTATAGTGCCATCTAAATCAATAGAGACTTCAAAATCAGTTTGAGTAGCACCTCCATAATTTGTGATAGTAACTGTAACTGCTTCTGTAGCAGACAAATTAGTTCCCGAAGATGGAGAACTAATAGCTGAAACTCCAATATCGTTTGGATTTAAGTGGGTAACATCTGTAGTAAATGAATCATTTGTGTTGTCTTCATCATTTGACATTGCTGTACTTGCAGTAATGGAATATGTTGTCCCCACAGTAGACATGTCTGTTGCTGCAGAAAAAGTAAATTGATCTGTTAATGCAGATCCGATAGTGCCATTATAAGATTCTGTTATAATAGCGCCACCATCGACTTGATATGTGATATCAAAATTTGAAGCATCATTTTCTCCGTAATTAAAAATAGTCACGGTAATATTTTCAGAAGATGTTAATGTGCCAGTAGTAGGTGATTCAATATTTACAACACCCACATCATTGGAGAAATTTGCTGCGATTTGAAAAACTCCTACAACATTAGCTCTTGACCCTTCCATTAACTCATTGTTAAACCAAAAAGCTTTATCATTTGAAGGGTCAACGGCAACCTTTGAATAATCTCCAAACCTAGTCCCTGAGATATTGCCAGTTCCTGCTTGAATTATTTCTTCTGCTATACTCATAGTCCCCAGAGGGTCTGAAACATATCTCCCAGTATAATATGTACTTACAAACTGATCATTGTCTCCTCCCATACCACTATATCCCATCCCAATGTTTCCTTGCAAGTCCATAGCCATACTTGCATTCCATGCATGTTTTCCATCAGGAGATTCATATGTTCCTTCTTGATATAATGACCAAGGTTGGCCATCACTATCTTGACGTAATTCAAACCAACGAACAGCTGCTCTGTTAACGATCGAACCGCCTATGGATGTAGGAGTTCCTGTATTAACAACAAAATTAAAAATTGCAGAATTATGAGAAGAGAATTTTCTAAACTGAGCTTGATTCATTATGGTGTGTTGAAGAGCATCTATTAATCCACCTCCAGGTTGTTGTAAATTAGTCCAAGCTCCATTATCAAATACAGAAGTAAATGGTGTTGTTGATATCTCTTGGGGAGATGCAGAAATAGAAGAATTACCTGTATTATTCCAATCAACATCTGCTGTCCATATCTTTACATGATCAGAAGATACTCCAGCCCATGCATCATCAGCTAAAAAAACTATTGGAGCTGATCCAGCAGCAGGTAAGTTATCATCAGTAACATTAAAAGCTTGTGGACTTCTAAATCCAGATCCATTTATTCCTGGAAGAGAAAAAGCAACAAATTGTGCTGTTTGATCGCCAGCGATCATCGCATCTCTCTCTAAAGCATGCAGGGCAGGTGGATTATCTGTTACATAATAGGCATCACTCCAAATAGAAAGTTTTTGATAATCACTTCCCGTTCCCCAATTATAAACATACCATCCATCATTAATTGGATCAGGGCCTTGAGATACAGCAACAGTCCAACCGCCACCTAATATTGTCATTACAAATCTATCTGCAGCAGCATCATAAGAAACTGTTAAATCACAACAGTAACTGCCAGCACCAAAAACATTTTCAGGACCCAATTGAGCAGTTAGAGGATTACCATCTTTATCAAATATTCTAAATCCTGTATTAAAAACTGCTATATAATGATTAGGGCCAACAGCTCCCGCAGGATCTGTTGGTGAGGATGATGAAAAAGCTGAAGTAAAAACAATACTTGGGTCTTTCGCTTGAATCTTTTGATATAATACACCAGGATTTTTAGCTAATAAATCCTCTCCAGAAGACCCTTTACCTGCAATAATATCAGGAGGAGTTGCTTTTCCATCTTTCATAACTTCTTCTTTATCTACATATGGGATCAATTCATTCATTTTAGATGCTATTGAAGCAACTTCATACATCTGTTCAGAAGTTCCTACCTCAATAGGGCCTATTGTTTCTTGTTTCTGTGAAAAAGAAAGTAATGAAAAAAATAATGCTGCCATTAAGGCTGTAATTCTTATATACATAATTCTTTGTTTTATTAGGTTGCGTAATTTATAACTTTTGATTTAAAATATGAAATTCTTTTACTATCAATTATTTTATAATAAATTTTTTATATCAACTCTTTTCTCTATTTCTTTTGAAATATTATCTATTGATACTCTATTTTGTTCCATAGTATCTCTATCTCTAATTGTTACCGAATTATTATCCAATGTTTCATGATCTATAGTAATACATAAAGGAGTGCCAATAGCATCCTGTCTTCTGTACCTTCTTCCAACTGCATCCTTCTGGTCATAAACAATGTTAAATTCTGTCTTTAGTTTATTATGAATGTCCTTAGCAATTTCAGATAATCCATCTTTATTTACTAAAGGCAATATAGCGGCTTTATAAGGGGATAAAAATGCTGGAATTTTTAACACTATTCTAGAAGAATTGTTTTCTAAAGACTCTTCAACAAGTGAATTAGATAATACTGCAAGAAACATTCGGTCAAGTCCAATTGATGTTTCTACAACATAAGGCACATAGCTTTCATTAAGTTCAGCATCAAAATATTGAAGCTTTTTACCTGAATGATTTTCATGTTGAGATAGATCATAATTAGTTCTAGAATGAATACCTTCAAGTTCTTTAAACCCAAAAGGAAAATTAAACTCTATATCACATGCTGCTTCAGCATAATGAGCTAATTTAAAATGATCATGGAATCTGTAATTATCTTCTCCAAGTCCTAAAGACATATGCCAAGCCATACGGTTTTTTTTCCATTTTTCATACCACTCTTTCTGAGTCCCAGGCTTTACAAAAAATTGCATTTCCATTTGTTCAAATTCTCTCATCCTAAAGATAAACTGTCTAGCTATTATTTCATTTCTAAAAGCTTTTCCAATTTGAGCTATACCAAATGGAATTTTCATTCGCGCAGATTTTTGAACATTTAAAAAATTAAGGAAAATTCCTTGAGCAGTTTCTGGTCTTAAATATAAATCTGAACTTGATTTAGCTGTAGATCCTATTTTTGTACTAAACATTAAATTAAATTGTTTTACATCTGTCCAGTTTTTAGAACCAGAAATTGGATCAACTATTTCTAAATCTTCAATTATTTTTTTTAACAATTCTAAATCATCTTGCTCAAGAGCATTAGCCAATTTAGATGTTATAGATTGAATTTTTTCTTTATATCCTATAATTCTTTCATTGGTATTTATAAATTGATCTATATCAAAATCATCTCCAAATCTCTTTTTTGCCTTAGTTATTTCTTTATTAATTTTTGATTCTATTTTTTGACAATAATCTTCAATTAACACATCTGCCCTATATCTTTTTTTAGAATCTTTATTATCAATTAAAGGATCGTTAAATGCATCTACATGACCTGAAGCTTTCCAAGTAGTAGGATGCACAAATATAGCAGTATCAATCCCTACAATATTATCGTTCATTTGAACTAAAGATGCCCACCAGTAATTTTTTATATTATTTTTTAATTCAACGCCGTTCTGACCATAATCATAAACAGCACTTAATCCATCATAGATTTCACTACTAGGGAAAATAAACCCATATTCTTTAGCATGTGAAATTACTTTTTTGAATTTATCATCCATTGAACTCATATTGCAAAAATATAAAATGCTTTTAACTAAAGGAATGCTTTTTTTTTAAAATTATATGTTAATTTGTATTGAATAGATGAAAAGATTAAAATATATTATTGGAATTATAGCCATTCTTCTTTTGCATAGTTGTGCAAATAGAGGAACTCCATCTGGTGGAGACTATGATGAAACTCCTCCAAAAATTTTAGAAGCTAATCCTAAGAATTTCATAAATAATTTTAATAGTAGTGAAATAAGTATTCTTTTTGATGAATATATAAAATTTAGAAACTTACAAAAAGAATTAATTATTTCTCCCCCAATTGTACCATTTCCAGAAATAACCCCTGCTGTAGGGGCAAGCAAAGAATTAATTATAAAAGGCCTAGACTCAATTTATCCTAACACAACTTATAGTTTTAATTTTGGTGAAAGCATTGCTGACAATAATGAAGGGAATACTTATTCAAATTTTAAATATGTTTTTTCAACTGGAGAGTATATAGATTCACTAATTGTTAAAGGATTTGTAAAAGATGCATTAGAGCGTAAAGTTGAAAAAGGGATAAATATCTTATTATATGAAATAGACTCAACTTATAGTGATTCTATTATTTACATGGAAAAGCCAAGATATATAACAAAATTAATTGATAGCACTTCAGCATTTAGATTAGAGAATATAAAAACTGGAAAATATCTGCTAATTGCTCTTAAAGAAGAAGAAGATCAGAGAGATTATATATATCAAAATAGAACTGACAAAATTGGTTACATTAAAAACTTCGTAGAACTCCCTAAAGACTCTGTAGCTGAAATTGAAATATTTAAAGAGGAAATTCCATTTACAATAGGTAAACCTAAACAAAAAACAAAACATTCATTTGCATTTGGTTTTGAAGGCAAAATTGAGAGATTTAAAATTGATTTAATAGAGCCAAAAAATATAATTAAGGAAAGTAGAATAATTAAAGACAACGATTCCGACACATTATATTATTGGTTAAAATTAGAAAAAGAAATAGACTCAATTAAATTTTTAGTTTCAACTGAATCAAAGGTTGATACATTTAAGATTAAATTAAGAAAAAACAATTTAGATTCATTAGATATTAAATCCTTACAAAGGAATATTTTAAAATTTAATCAAAATCTAGAATTATATGCTAATATCCCTTATAGCAAAGTTGATATAGATAAAATTACAATACTTGATAAAGATTCTATTCAAGTGCCTTTTAAATATGAATTAGATTCTTTAAATAACATCTATAAATTTAATATATCTAAAGATGAAGACCAGTCCTATAGCTATGAATTTTCGCCTTCAGCAATAGAAGATTTCTATGGAAATAAAAATGACTCTTTATTTTATAAATTGACAACTAAAAAATATGATGATTATGGGAACATAAAACTAATGCTTAAAAACGCTGTTACTCCTATAATAGTTCAATTAGTAAATAATAATAGTGAGATTAAATATGAAAAATATATCGAAAATGTTAAGCCTGTTGAATTTAGGAATATTGACCCTGGAAAATATTATATTAGAGTAATATTTGATTCGAATCAAAATAAAAAGTATGACCCTGGAAATTTTCTTAAAAGAAAATCTTCTGAAAGAGTTAGTTATTTTCCTGAAGAATTAGATGTAAGAGCAGGATGGGACTTAATTCAGGAATTTATTTTAAATTAAATTATTTTTTAAAAGAAGATTTAATTAATTCTCTATTCATTCTGGCAATATTATCCAAAGAAATTCCCTTAGGACATTCTACCTCACAAGCACCTGTATTAGAACAATTCCCAAAACCTTCTAAATCCATTTGATTTACCATATTAATAACTCTTGTACTAGCTTCAGTTTGACCTTGTGGAAGTAGTGAATATTGTGAAACTTTTGCACCAACAAATAACATTGCTGAAGAATTCTTACATGTAGCTACACATGCTGCACATCCAATACAAGTTGCTGAGTCAAATGCCATATCAGCATCATTTTTGTTTATTGGTATTGAATTAGCGTCCTGTGTATTTCCAGAAGTGTTTACAGAAATATATCCTCCAGCATGCTGTATCCTATCAAAAGCACTTCTATCTATTACTAAGTCTTTTATTATTGGAAAGGCCTTTGCCCTAAAAGGTTCTATATATATTGTATCACCATCTTTAAATTTTCTCATATGAAGCTGGCAAGTAGTGATAAATTTATCTGGACCATGAGCTCTTCCATTAATAAATAAAGAACATGAGCCGCAGATCCCTTCTCTACAATCATGATCAAATGCGACAGGATCTTCACCTTTTTCTATAATCTTATTATTAAGGACATCTAGCATTTCTAAAAATGACATATCCGGGGAAACATTATCAATATCATAATCTACTAGTCTTCCTTTTTCTTCAGAATTTTTTTGTCTCCATATTTTCAATTTCAGTTTCATAATTATTTATAACTTCTTTCTTTAACCTCTATATTTTCATATTTCAATTCTTCTTTATGTAAAACAGCATCCTTTGGATTACCAGAAAATTCCCAAGCAGATACATATTGGAATTCTTTTTTTCTAGTTGCTTCACCTTCTGGGGTTTGATATTCCTCTCTAAAATGCCCTCCACATGATTCTTCTCTAACTAAAGCATCTTTAGCAAATAATTCTCCTAATTCAAGTAAATCAGCGACTCTTCCAGCCTTAGCAAGCTCTTCATTGAATTCATTACAACTTCCAGGAACTTTAACCTGCTTCCAAAATAATTCTCTTAATTCTTGAATCTCATTAAGTGCTTCCTTTAATTGTTTCTTATTTCTAGCCATTCCACATTTATCCCACATTATCTTCCCTAATTTTTTGTGAAAATAATCTACAGAATATTTGCCTTTATTAGAAATGAAATAATTTATTTTCTCCCTAACTTCTTTCTCTGCTTGAATAAATTCTTTAGTATCATTAGCAATAGGACCAGTGGAAATATCACCTGATAAATAATCACCTATAGTATAAGGAAGTATAAAATATCCATCAGCAAGCCCCTGCATTAAAGCAGATGCTCCCAGCCTATTTGATCCATGATCTGAGAAATTAGCTTCACCAATAGCATACAATCCAGGAACAGTTGTCATTAGATTATAATCTACCCAAACACCTCCCATAGTATAATGAACTGCTGGATAAATCATCATTGGAGTTTCGTATGGGTTCTGATCAACTATTTTTTCATACATCTGAAATAAATTACCATACTTTTTCTTTACAACCTCTCTTCCAAGCTTCTTTACTAGCTCATCATCATCCTCATCTAGTCCTTTCATATGAGCCTGTTCACTTCCATATCTTTTAATTGCAGAAGCAAAATCCAAATATACTGCTTCACCTGTTTGGTTTACACCGTACCCTGCATCACATCTTTCTTTTGCAGCCCTAGATGCAACGTCCCTAGGTACTAAATTCCCGAAAGCGGGATAACGTCTTTCTAAAAAATAATCTCTATTATCTTCATCTATATCTGTGGGTTTTAATGAGCCTTCTTTAATTGCCTTTACATCTTGTATATTCTTGGGGACCCAAATTCTACCATCATTTCTCAAAGATTCACTCATTAAAGTCAATTTTGATTGATGATCTCCAGAAACTGGGATGCATGTTGGATGAATTTGAGTAAAACAAGGGTTGGCAAAATAAGCGCCTTTTTTATGTGCCTTCCAAGCTGCAGTTACATTACTTCCCATAGCATTAGTGGACAAATAAAATACGTTTCCATAACCACCACTGGCTAAAACAACAGCATGAGCAGAGTGTCTTTGAATTTCTCCAGTAACAAGATTTCTAGCTATAATCCCTCTAGCTTTACCCTTTACAATTACAACATCAAGCATTTCATGCCTATTATACATATCTATCTTGCCCCTGCTTATTTGTCTATTCATTGCAGAATATGCGCCTAGTAATAATTGTTGTCCAGTCTGTCCTTTAGCGTAAAAAGTTCTTGAAACTAACACTCCACCAAAAGATCTATTGTCTAATAGCCCTCCATAGTCTCTGGCAAATGGGACTCCTTGAGCAACACATTGATCAATAATATTAGCCGAAACCTCAGCAAGTCTGTATACATTAGATTCTCTTGAACGATAATCACCTCCTTTAACAGTATCATAAAACAACCTATAAGTAGAATCACCATCACCTTGATAATTTTTTGCTGCATTAATCCCCCCCTGAGCAGCAATTGAATGAGCACGTCTGGGAGAATCTTGAAAACAAAAAGCCTTTACATTATAACCCAGTTCAGCAAGAGTAGCAGCAGCTGATCCGCCCGCAAGTCCAGTTCCTACAACAATAATATCTAAAGAACGTTTATTCGCTGGGCTAACTAAGTTGATCTTATTTTTATGATTAGACCATTTATTTTCTAATGGGCCAGCAGGAATATTACTTAAAAGATCAGAAGAATATCCATTATTTGAAAAAGAATCAAAATAAATATCCTTGAATGCATCAACCTTTTGTTTTAGTATATTATTCTTTTTAATATAATTTGGATCTGTAGATTTAATAGGAGATCTGTCAGGATTATTATGCCAATCTTTATTCCAATCAGTTAATTTACATTTAACTCCAGTACTCTTTTTAATAATCTTAGCTTTTGAATTCTTATGATCCTTGTGGTAATAGCGAATACATACCATTAATTCATCTTCATCAGAATACTGGTCTTTAGGTTTTCTATAATTAAGAGAATATGTTATTTTATTCTTGATTTTGTCCACTATTATTGTGTTACAATAATGATACAAATGTAATCATTTTATGTTAAAAACACAATTTTAATATAAATAATTTGTAACACGCATTTAACGTTGTATTATATGCGATATTATGTTATTTTTTGTAACACATAAAAAATAAAAATTAATATATTTTGTGTTACAGATTATTGTAGAAATGAAAAACAGCGATGATACAAAAGCCTAAAGGAATACCTATACTGTATACATAAGCAAAAGTTCTAATTGTTTGCGCATATAATTTATTCGCGCCAAGGGATTTTAGAGAAGAAGTAAAGCCATGAAGCAAATGAAGAGCTAATAAAACAAATGAAAAACAATAAAGCCCAACTCTTATTGGGTTTTCAAATTTATGAACCAATTCAGTATAATAACGATTAGGATCGTCAGGAAGAAACTCAATATATTTATATTTCATCTCAGGGACCCAAAAGTCGATGAAATGTAAAACAAGGAAAGCCAAAATAACCATGCCACTCCATATCATATTACGACTCATCCATGTAGAATTTTTCTTTCCATCAACCATAGCATAACTAACAGATGCAGCTTTTCTATTCTCAAATTCTAAAACAAAGCCCATAACAAAATGAAAAAGAACCCCTGCAATTAAAATAGGCTGTAATATAAATTGAACCAAAGGATTTGTCCCCATAAAATGAGATATGGAATTAAATAAAGATTCACTAAAAACAGATGTAATGTTAATTAAGAAATGCTGAAGCAAAAAAACCATTAAAAAAATGGCAGAAATAGCCATTGAGAGTTTTTTTCCTATTGATGATTTAAAAAAGCTTTTCATTTATTAAACAAAAATAAGGAGCAATAGACTATTAGGCAAATGAAATAAATAAATTAAACAGTAATTGTAATAGATCAATAAATATTTATTTTAAAGTTATTACTTTTATAAAGAAATAAAATTTCTATGAAATACGATAAAATAAATTCTGAACTGTTTATAAAGAATAGAAAAAACTTTATAAAAAATATGATTGGAAATAGTATTGCATTTTTTAATTCTAATGACATATACCCAATAAGTGCAGATTCTACGCTTGCTTTTGAACAGCATAGAGATATATTTTATTTATCTGGTGTTGACCAAGAAGAAAGCATTCTTTTACTATATCCTAACGCAAAAGAAGAAAGACATAAGGAAATTCTGTTTTTAAAAGAGACAAATGATCATATTGCAATATGGGAAGGACCAAAACTCACCAAAGATCAAGCATTTGATACTAGTGGAATTAAAACTGTCTATTGGCTTAAGGATTCCGAAAAAATAATTGCTGAGCTTATTGATGAGTGTGAAATAATATATTATAATCACAATGAACATTACAGGGCAAAAGTAGAAACTGAGACAAGAGAAGAGCGATTTAATAAATGGCTTAAAGAAAAATACCCTCATAAAAAAAGTGAAAGAAGCAACCCAATATTACAAAGATTAAGATCTATAAAAGATCCTATAGAAATAAATCTGATTCAAAAAGCCTGTGATATTACCAATAAAGGTTTTAGAAGAATATTAAATTTTGTGAAACCAGGAGTATGGGAATATGAGATTGAAGCAGAATTTATACATGAATTCTTAAATAATAGATCAAAAAAATTTGCTTATAGCCCTATAATAGCCTCAGGGCAAAATGCAAATATTCTACACTACAATCTAAATAATAAGCAATGCAAAGATGGAGAACTAATCTTATTAGATGTAGGGGCTGAATATGCTAATTATTCAAGCGATATGACTAGAACAATTCCTGTTTCAGGGAGATTTAATCAAAGACAAAAAGATATATACAGCGCAGTATTAAATGTAAAAAACAAAGCTACTAAAATGCTAATTCCAGGTACAGATTGGAAGCAATATCATGTAGAAGTTGGAAAACTAATGAGCTCAGAACTGCTATCTGTAGGATTGCTAGATAAAAATGATATTCAAAATGAATCAGAAGAGAATCCAGCATATAAAAAATACTTTATGCATGGAACATCGCACCACATGGGGTTAGATACTCATGATTATGGCCTTTTAGATGAACCTATGAAAGCAAATATGGTTTTTACTGTTGAACCTGGAATTTATTTGCCTGATGAAGGTTTTGGAATTCGTTTAGAAGACGATGTGGTTATACAAGAAACTGGAGATCCAATTAACCTAATGAAAAATATCCCAATTGAAATTGATGAGATTGAAGAAATAATGAATAAATAGTATAATAAATACCCTATACTAAATTATATAATAAATAAATTAGTACAGTGATATTAATTAATTACAACATCGCCAACAATAGTAACAAAACCTCTATTTAATAACCCCCCATAAACAGTAAGATCTGCACCACTACCTACGGTTAAATTAGCAGATGGATTAATTGTAATATTTTTTGATGAAGCTGAAGAATTAATTATAGGATAATTAGAAGCTCCTGTAGGAATTACCACATTAACTCGTGAGGTTGGAACAGAGGCTGTTGACCAATTAGCAGGATCAAACCAATCAGAAGATACTGCATTTATTTTCCAACTTGCACTATGAAATTCAGGCTCCCAGTCTGCACCAGCTGTCCATATCTCTCCTCCATGCTCATAAGCTCCAATATCCGGATAGGCCCCTTCTACATTATGAGGAATATAATTTGAATCTATCAGTATACCTGTATCAATTGCTATTGATCCAGATATAGGAGCTCCAGTAGAAATATCAATTATTGTATTAATATCAAAATCACTTAGCTCATATCCATTAATATTATTACTAGCAACACCTACCCCTCCATTTTCGCCGCAAGGCAAAGCATTTTCTGGAACATCTAATGATCCTGATCGATGTGCGCTCATTTTTTCAACTAAATTATTTTGAACATTAGTATTTGTATTAGAGTTTGATTCATTTAAAATAATAATACCATTTCCAGAATAAGTACTAAATACAGTGTTATGACTTATATAATGATAATCTCCCTTAACCATAATTCCTTTAGCGTTATATATAAAATTATGATGCATTCTTCCATTTGTTCCTGCAGAACCAGCATCATTTACTGGAGCATCATAACGCAAAGCATATTTTGCAGTATCAAAAATCCAATTATGATGAATTTGTGAGTTTTCAACTGCAGCCTGCGTCCCTTGAAAGACAGCCCCATCAGATTGTAATAATCCTGTATTTGACACTTTATTATAGCTAAATGTTGGGGAGGTTTGTCCCCAAAATGTAGATGATGCTCCTGTAGTATGAACAGTATTTTTTGTAAAAATATTTGATGCTCCAACAATATTAACTGTAACCATTAAGTTTGCGAGATCTGAAACACTATAGTCTATATGATGAAAATAATTGTTCTCAATTATGTTATTGTCACCATAAATTCTCAAAGCCTCCCCTTCTGCATTTTCAAATAAACACTTTTTTATAGTGCAGTTGTTTGCATCAACAGAAGCCCCACTGCCAGTTCCAATAGCAGTTACATTTGGAGACCCTAATCCATCCGTAAGACCTAGCATTCTTGATGAAGCACTAGGATAGTAAAAATTGCATTCTTCAATTGTAACATAATCTGAGTTTTCTAATTTTATAGTAGTAGAAAAAAAATTGATATTCTTAATTTTGATATAGTTAGAATTGGAAATAGTTATGGAATAATCCCTTATTTTTCCTCTTATATTTCTGCCAGCTGGATTTTGCCCATCATCTGGGTACAGGTATAAAATATCATCTAAAGGATTATAAAACCATTCATTATTTGTGTCTAGAAGATCAACCTTCCCTTCAAAAAAATAATAATGATGCTTGTCTTTATACGTTGTTTGATATACACTCTCATCATCACTGCTTGTATCATGATTATAAGTAATTATATCATTGCTAGAAGCATTCTGAACGTGAGTATTAATTTTAACAGTCTCTGTTTTAAATGAGCCTATATTTAATATTCCTATTGAATTAGCTAAATCTATTCCTTGAGGATCAGCCACACTTTCATCAATGACTAAAGATCCTTGTACACTTAAATCATCTATATCATCACTTGAATTAGAGTCTTCATCACCTTGTGCCCAAGTATCCCATGAGAAAATAGAATCATCATTAAACTGAGCATTAGGCCATCTTGCATTAACCATTTGCTGGTCATCTACAAAAAGCTGAGTAATATTCTCCGTTTGAGACAAATAATATGCTCCTGAAACATTATTGTATGGCTGCCAATTACTATCATTGATTTCAACTGTCCCGTCAATAGTTATTGACTCATTAGGATATCCTTCAATCGATATCAACCCTCCATCAACTCCTTGTAAGTTGTCAATTATTATATCCTCATGATAAATTCCTTGCCTTACATAAAGTATGTCAGAAGTACCCATTTGAGAAATGCCATGTGAGATAGTTTCCCATGGAGATGAAATAGTGCCATCATTAGAATTACTTCCTCCAGAAGAAGCTGGTGCAACATAAAAAGTTGAACCCTGCGAAAAACAGTTGAAAGAAATAAAAAGTGGGAAAAAAATAAATTGCAAGAAATTCATATTATAAAAATAGAAAAATTATTTACTTAATGAGCCCCAACCTCTAGCTTTTAATTCAACTGAAGAATCATCTCTTAAAATTAAATTACAGCCTGTTTTTTCTTCCTTTATATATCCAATAACTGTTAAATTTGGGTTCGCTTTGATTTTTGGATAATCCTTTTGAGAAATTGTCATAAGCAGCTCATAATCCTCTCCACCATTTAACGTTACAGTAGTTGAATTAATATTAAATTCCTCACAGGTTGAAATTAACTGGGGATCCATAGGTATTTTGTTTTCATAAAGATCACATCCTACATTGCTTTTCTTACATATATGCAATAACTCTGATGATAACCCATCACTAATATCAATCATTGAAGTTGGTTTTACTTTTAAATCTGAGAGCAACCTAATAATATCTTTTCTAGCTTCAGGCTTTAATTGTCTTTCAACTAGATATGTATATTGATCTAGATCAGGCTGGCTATTAGGATTTACCTTAAAGACCTCTTTTTCTCTCTCTAGAACCTTTAAACCCATAAATGCTGAACCAAGATCCCCAGTCACAACAATCAAATCGTTGGGGTTTGCGCCATCTCTATAGGCTATATCTGATATGTTTGCCTCTCCTATAGCTGTTATTGATATTGTAAGACCTGTAACAGAAGAGGTTGTGTCTCCTCCAATGAGGTCTAAATCATACTTTTTTGTAGCTAACTCTATCCCAGAATATAATTCTTCAATTGCTTCTAATGAAAATCTATTAGAAATAGCAACTGAAACTGTAATATGTTTAGCATTAGCATTCATAGCATATATATCTGATAAATTAACCATAACAGCCTTATATCCAAGATGTTTTAATGGCATATAGCTTAAATCAAAATGCACTCCTTCAATCAGAAAATCAGTTGATACTACTACTTTTTTAGATTTATAATCCAAAACAGCTGCATCGTCTCCAATAGATTTTATAGTGGACTTGTGCTTTACTTTTAAGTTTTTTGTCAGAGCTTCTATCAGGGGAAACTCACCAATATCCTCTATTTTTGTTGAATTTTTATTCTTATTCTCTAACATGAAGGCAAATTTACGTTCTTTTTACTTAAAAAGTTGTTAATTATATGAGTAATAGTAGTAAAAATGTTAAAAAAATCTAGTTTAGTTGTATATTTGTAGTCCAGTAAATTTTAATAGTGTGATCAGTATTACGGATATTGCCCGAAATGAGGTAATTAAATTAATGGAAAAAGATGGCTTTAGCCATAACACTGACTTTGTAAGAGTTGGTGTGAAAAGCGGTGGATGCTCAGGACTTTCATACGAATTAAACTTTGACAATATAAAAGGGGAAAATGATAAGATTTTTGAAGACAATGCTATAAAAATAGTTATTGACAAAAAGAGCTTATTATACCTGGCTGGAACAACTCTAGAATTTTCTGGAGGATTAAATGGGAAAGGATTTGTTTTTGTAAATCCAAATGCTAATAGGACATGTGGATGTGGAGAAAGTTTTTCTCTGTAAAATAAAAGTATGAGCAAGTATACAGAAGATGATTTAAAAAAAGAATTAGAAACCAAGGAATATGAATATGGTTTCTATACAGACATTAAGTCTGACACTCTCCCTGTTGGCCTTAGTGAAGATATAGTAATAGCTATATCTAAGAAAAAAGAGGAACCTTCATGGATGACAGAATGGAGATTGGACGCCTTTAAAACATGGAAAAAAATGGAAGAGCCTGACTGGGCTAATGTGAATTATAAAAAACCTGATTTTCAAAAAATTTCTTATTACTCTGCCCCATCAAATAAGCCAAAATATAATAGCCTGGATGAGGTAGATCCTGAATTACTAGCAACATTTAAAAAATTAGGAATTTCTGTTGATGAACAAAAGAAACTTGCGGGAGTTGCTATGGATGTAGTAATCGATTCTGTTTCTGTTGCTACTACTTTTAAAGATACATTAAATAAAAAAGGAATTATATTCTGTTCAATTAGTGAAGCAATAAAAAAACATCCCGATCTAGTGAAAAAATATATAGGATCAGTTGTCCCAAAAAAGGACAACTTCTATGCTGCTCTAAATTCAGCTGTTTTTAGTGACGGCTCTTTCTGTTATATTCCAAAGGGGGTGAAATGTCCAATGGAACTGTCCACTTATTTTAGAATAAACGAAGCAGGGACAGGCCAATTTGAAAGAACATTAGTCGTTGCAGATGAAGGGAGTTTTGTTAGTTATCTTGAAGGATGCTCTGCTCCAAGTAGAGATGAAAATCAGTTGCATGCAGCAGTTGTTGAACTGATTGCATTAGATAATGCTGAGATAAAATACAGCACCGTACAAAACTGGTATCCAGGAAATTCAAAAGGCAAAGGGGGGGTATTCAATTTTGTAACTAAAAGAGGAATATGTGAGAAGAATGCTAAAATATCATGGACTCAAGTTGAAACTGGTAGTGCTGTTACATGGAAATATCCATCATGTATTCTTAAAGGCGATAATTCAGTAGGCGAATTTCATTCAATAGCTGTAACAAATAATTTTCAACAGGCCGATACAGGAACTAAAATGGTTCATTTAGGCAATAATACTAGATCAACTATTATTTCGAAAGGAATTTCTGCAGGAAAATCTCAAAACAGCTATAGAGGACTAGTTCATATTAGTCCAAGGGCTAATAATGCTAGAAATTTCTCTCAATGTGATAGTTTATTAATTGGGAATAAGTGTGGAGCTCATACTTTCCCATATATAGAAACTAAAAATAAATCTGCTCAAGTTGAACACGAGGCTACAACTAGTAAAATAGGTGAAGATCAAATATTTTACTGCAATCAAAGAGGTATTGATACAGAAAAAGCTATTGCATTAATTATTAATGGATTCAGCAGGGATGTATTGAACAAATTACCTATGGAGTTTGCAGTGGAAGCTCAAAAACTTCTTGAAATTAGTCTAGAAGGCTCTGTTGGATAATATATAAATAAAAGATATGCTTAAGATAAATAATTTACATGCAAAGGTAGAAGATAAAGAAATCTTAAAAGGTATTGACCTTGAGATTAAAGCTGGTGAAATTCATGCAATAATGGGCCCTAATGGCTCAGGAAAAAGCACATTAGCATCAGTAATTGCAGGAAAGGAAGATTATGAAATTACAAAAGGAGAAATGCTATTTAATAATAATTCTATTGATGAATTGTCAGCAGAGGAAAGAGCACATAAAGGAATATTTATGTCGTTTCAATACCCGATTGAAATTCCTGGTGTAACCATTACCAACTTTATTAAAACTGCAATTAATGAAACCCGTAAAGCTAGAGGAGAAAAGGAAATGCCTGCGAATCAAATGCTTAAACTATTGAGAGAAAAATGCAGTATGCTAGAGATTGATAGAAAGTTTTTATCAAGATCGATAAACGACGGATTTTCCGGAGGAGAAAAAAAGAGAAATGAAATTTTTCAAATGGCAATGCTAGAGCCAACTTTATCAATTTTAGATGAAACTGATTCTGGGCTAGATATTGATGCACTAAAAGTTGTTGCTAGTGGAGTTAATAAGTTAAAAACTAAAAATAATTCAACGGTAGTAATCACACATTATCAAAGACTATTAGATTACATTATACCAGACTATGTTCATGTATTATTTGATGGTAAAATTGTAAAATCTGGAAATAAAAACCTTGCTATAGAATTAGAGAAAAAGGGATATGACTGGATTAAAGAAGAAATTAATAATTAAATATAATGATTGATTTAAAAGAAAAATTATTATCATCATTTATAGCTTTTGAAAATCAAACTGATATTGATAGCTATGTTCATGACATTAGATCTGAGGCTATTAAACAATTTGAATCAATTGGATTTCCAACCAAAAAATTAGAAAATTGGAAATACACATCATTAAAAAACTTGTTAAATAATGATTATAGTGTATTGCCAGAATTAAATAATGTCCTTGAATTTAAGGATATTAGAAAATATCTGATTGATGATATTGATTCATATAAAATAATTTTTGTTGATGGAAAATATTGCTCTCACCTTTCAGACACTACTCATGAGGGCATGGATATTTGTATTTTATCAGCAGCATTATCTCAATCAAAATATGAACTTATAGTTGAAAATTATTTCAATAAAATAGCGCACAATGATGGCGTTACATCATTAAACACTGCCTTTTCAAATGAAGGTGCTTTCATACATATTCCTAAAAACAAGTTTGTAGAAAAACCTGTTCAAATCATTCATTTTTCTACCGGAAATAAATCATCACTTATGTTTCAGCCTAGAAATATGATTGTTATAGAGGAAAATTCACAAGTGCAAATTATTGAGAGACATCAAAGTTTAAGTGAGAATAAAGTATTTACAAATAGTGTCACTGAAATTTATGCTGAAAAAAAATCTATAATTGATTATTATAAAATACAAAATGATAATCTTCAAGCTTCTTTGATTGATAACACTTATGTTCATCAAGAACGCAATAGTGCATTTACTATGCATACTTTTTCATTTGGAAGTGAATTGGTTAGAAACAATTTAAATATTTCTCAAAATGATGAGTTTATCGAAACTACTATAAAAGGCGTAACAATTATTGGAGAAAAACAACATATAGATCATAACACACTTATTAATCATAATAAACCAAACTGTAATAGTCATCAAGACTATAAGGGAATATATGATGCTAGCTCAACCGGAGTATTTAATGGGCGAGTAATGGTGAAAAAAGAAGCGCAAAAAACAAATGCTTTTCAATCAAATAATAATGTACTGCTTTCAGACAAGGCAACCATAAATGCAAAGCCTCAACTGGAAATATATGCAGATGATGTAAAATGCTCACATGGATGTACCGTAGGGCAGCTAGACAAAAATGCATTATTCTACTTAAAATCTAGAGGCATTCCAGAAAAGGAAGCAACTGCTCTTTTAATGTATGGATTTGCAAACAACATACTTAAAAGTGTAAAAATTCCTGAAATTAAAACTAGAATAAACCATATTATTGCAAATAAATTAGGAGTAAAAATTGGTTTCAACTTATAAATGGAAAACAATACATTTAATATAGGTTCTATTAGGAATGATTTTCCTATACTGAATTCAAAAGTTAAAGGAAAGCAGCTTATATATCTAGATAATGCTGCCACTACTCAAACTCCTAAAGCTGTAATTGATTCAATAGTCTCATACTATTCAAATCTAAATGCCAATATTCATAGAGGTGTACATTATTTAAGCCAAAAAGCTACTGAGGCCTATGAGGATGCAAGAAAAAAATTTCAAAAACAGCTTAATGCAAAAAGCTCAAGTGAAATTATATTTACATCAGGCACAACACACAGCATTAATCTAGTTGCAAATGGATTTATTGACTTACTAAATAAAGGAGATGAAATTATTGTTTCTCATCTTGAGCATCACAGTAATATTGTCCCATGGCAAATGCTGTGTGAAAAAACTGGCGCAACGATGAGAGTTATCCCAATGAATGAAAAGGGTGAATTAATTTTTTCAGAATATGAAAAATTACTTTCTGATAAAACTAAAATTGTTTTTGTAAACCATGTTTCAAATGCCCTTGGCACAATAAATCCAGTAAAAGAAATTATTAGCAAAGCACATGAATTTGGTGCAGCAGTTTTAATTGATGGAGCTCAAGCTCTTCCTCATTTTAAAGTAGATGTAACAGATTTAGATGCGGACTTCTATGTAGGATCAGCTCATAAACTATATGGGCCAACTGGAGTTGGAATACTCTATGGGAAAGAAGACTGGTTAACTAAAATACCTCCTTATCAAGGTGGTGGAGAAATGATTGATGAGGTCACCTTTGAAAAAACTACCTATGCTAAGCTTCCTAATAAATTTGAAGCAGGTACGCCTAATATAGCAGGAGTTATAGCCTCGGCAGTAGCACTTGATTATATAAATAGGGTTGGATTAGATAATATTGCTAAGTATGAGAAAGAATTGCTTGACTATGCTACTGGAAAACTTCTTGAAATTGATGGGGTAAAAATCTATGGGGACACTTCCAATAAAACTTCTGTTATTTCTTTTAACATTGGTAATCTACATCATTATGACATAGGGTCTATTATTGATAATGAGGGTATTGCTGTTAGAACTGGGCATCATTGTGCCCAGCCAATAATGGATTATTTTAATGTTTCGGGTACAGTTAGAATATCGCTAAGTTTTTATAATACCAAGGAAGAAATAGATTCTTTAATCAATGCAATAATGATGGCTAAAAAAATGCTGTCATAAATTTATTAGTTATTGTATTTTTACAAAAAAAACAACTTGACAATACAGCAAATACAAAGCGAAATTATTTCTGAGTTTAACATGTTTAGTGATTGGACAGAAAAATATGAGTATATCATTGATCTTGGTAAAAGCCTTTCTGTGATAGATCCTAAATTTAAAACCCCAGAAAATACCATTAAAGGATGTCAAAGTAAAGTATGGCTTCATGCAGAAAACACTGATAATAAGATTATATTTACAGCCGATAGTGATGCCATAATTACAAAGGGAATTATTGCTATATTAATTCGGGTTTTTTCAAACCAATCTGCTAAAGATATAATAAATGCTAAATCAGATTTTATAGAAGAAATTGGTTTAAAGCAGCACCTCTCCCAAACAAGAGCAAATGGATTGTCAAGCATGGTAAAACAAATTAAATTATATGCAATAGCATATTCAAATAAATAAAATGAGCAAACAAGATTTTAATCCAAACGAAATAGGGGATAAAATAATTCAGGTGATAAAAACAATTTATGACCCAGAGATTCCTGTTGATATTTATGAGCTTGGATTAATTTATGATGTATTGGTAAATGAGGATTTTGATGTCAAAATAATAATGACACTAACCACTCCAAATTGTCCAGTAGCAGAAACCCTTCCAGTGGATGTACAAGAAAAAGTAAAGACTATTAAAGGAATTAAAAGTGTAGAAGTGGAGATGACATTTGAGCCGCCATGGACTCAAGATCTAATGAGTGATGAGGCGAAACTTGAATTAGGAATGTTATAGACCATAAATATAATGTCTAAAGATATTGTCAATAGAGTAGAAAAAAGCAAATTAATTTCGATTGATCTTGAGGATTATTACATCTCTGGAGAAAGACATCAAATTGATTTAAAAGACTGGTTAGTGGATGAATTATATTTAAAGGAAAAAGAATTTAGAACAGCAGTTAAAAATCATGATTGGAGTAAATATAAAAATGCTTTCGTTGCAATTGATTGTTCTAATAATGCGATCATTCCACCATGGGCATATATGCTAATTTCTACACAACTATCAAGCCATGCTAAAAAAACGGTTATTGGTAGTATAACAGATTTGGAGGCTAAAATTTTTGAAGAGGAAATTGAAAAAATAGATTTAAGTATTTTTAAAGACAAACCTGTTGTTATAAAAGGATGTTCAAATAAAAAGCTTCCAATGTCATTATATTATAATCTGTCTTCACGACTACTTCCTATAGCAAAAAGTATTATGTATGGCGAAGCATGTTCTGCTGTCCCTGTTTTCAAAAGAAAAGCTTAATCAATTTCAGGATACAAAAAGTCATTGTAGGGGAATCTTGTGACATGAATCTTTCTTACCTCATTATATAGACAAGTTTTTAATTCCTCTATATTGGTTTTGTTTATTGCAGAAATAAATTTCACTTTATCACCAAGCTTATTCATCCATGTTTGCTCCCATTCTTGAATAGAATAATTTTGTTTTCCTCTCTCTACCATTAAATCATCCTGATCAAAATCTACGGGCTGATAATTATCTATTTTATTAAATATCATAACGCATGGTTTATTTGATGACTTTATTTCGTCTAATGTTTTTGAAACAGATTCAATATGTTCTTCAAAATTAGTATGAGAAATATCCACTACATGTAATAGCAAATCTGCTTCTCTAACTTCATCAAGAGTACTTTTAAAAGACTCTACTAATTGGGTTGGAAGTTTTCTAATGAATCCTACAGTGTCACTTAAAAGAAAAGGAAGATTTCTAATTACAATTTTTCTTACAGTAGTGTCTAGAGTAGCAAACAACTTATCTTCAGCAAATACTTTAGATTTAGTTAAAAGATTCATAAGCGTAGATTTGCCAACATTTGTATAACCAACAATTGCTACCCTAATAAGCTTGCCCCTATTTCCTCTTTGCACATGCATTTGCTTGTCAATTGATTTAATTTTTTTCTTAAGCAATGCAATTTTATTTCGAACAATCCTTCTGTCAGTTTCTATTTCTGTTTCTCCGGGACCTCTCATTCCTATCCCCCCTTTTTGTCTTTCAAGATGTGTCCACATACCTTTTAAGCGTGGCAATAAATATTGACACTGGGCAAGCTCCACTTGTGTTTTTGCATAACTTGTAGTTGCTCGTTGTGCAAATATGTCAAGTATTAAATTCGTTCTATCTAAGATTTTACAATTAAAAATCTTGCTTATATTTCTTTCTTGCGTTGCGGATAATTCATCGTCAAAAATTACCGTTTGTACATCATTTTTAAGAATATATTCTTTAATCTCTCCAATCTTTCCCTCGCCAATAAATGTCTTTGGATTTGGATTATTTAATTTCTGTGTGAAAGTTTTAATAACTGTGCCTCCTGCAGTTAAAGTTAAAAAAGCAAGCTCATTTAAATAGTCCTTTGACTTTTCAGCACTTTGCTCCTGTGTTACAATTCCTATTAATATTGTTTTCTCCAATTATATCTATATTAATTCTCCAAATATAAGGCAGATAAATTTATATTATTAATGAATTTGATTGATAAAATTTCACAATTTTAATTTTGCATTCGTATATTTAAACCTCCTAAAACTAACCAGTAGCAAACTAACCATGAAAAAACTGATTTCTGTCTTTTTTATTTGCTTAACTTATTTTAGTTTTTCACAAACTCCCATAGACGATTCCAATATTCATTCAGCAGTTGATTCATGGTCTTCTAGTCCAACTAGTGCAGAGGCAACTTATGGGCATATATCTACTTGGGATACCTCTAATGTTACTGATATGAGTAATTTGTTTTATCCATTTTATAGTGAATTTAACGAAGACATAAGTGGATGGGATGTAAGTAATGTGACTACTATGTTCCAAATGTTTCGAAGTTTAGAGCCTTTTAACCAAGATATAGGTGGATGGGATGTTAGTAGTGTGACTACTATGGAGGGGATGTTTTATAATGCAAAAGATTTTAATCAACCTCTGAATGACTGGGATGTAAGTAATGTGACTACTATGAGGATTATGTTTAGGAATAGTGAAAATTTTAATCAACCACTAAATGACTGGGATGTTAGTAATGTAACTAATATGAATGATATGTTTAAGAGTGCTGATAATTTTAATCAAGCTCTAAATGATTGGGATGTAAGTAATGTGACTAATATGAGCCAAATGTTTGAGCACGCAACCGTTTTTAATGGGGATATAAGCTCTTGGGATGTGAGTAGTGTAGAAACTATGTTTGGTATGTTTCTTTATGCTCAAGCGTTTAATCAAGATATAGGGGGATGGGATGTTAGTAATGTAACTAATATGAGGAAAATGTTTTTTGTTGCAAGAGATTTCAATCAGAACATAAATTCTTGGAATGTAAGTAATGTGACTAATATGAGCCAAATGTTTGAGGGGGCACAAGGTTTTAATCAACCATTAAATAATTGGGATGTGAGTAGTGTAGAAACTATGAATAGTATGTTTAGGGGTGGCTGGGACGCTTTTAATCAAGATATAAGTTCTTGGGATACAAGCAATGTTACAAGTATGACCCTTATGTTTGATGGTTCCCGTAATTTTAATCAGCCTATTGATAATTGGGATGTAAGTAATGTAACTGATATGGGAGGAATGTTTAGAGACACACGGGATTTTAATCAGCCATTAAATGATTGGGATGTGAGTAGTGTCACGTATATGGACGAAATGTTTGAAGATTCGCGTTTTAATCAGCCATTAAATAATTGGGATGTTAGCAGTGTTACTAGAACCAATGAGATGTTTCGTGCTAATATTTACTTTAATCAGCCACTAAATAATTGGGACACTTCAAATATTAATTATATGCATCAAATGTTTAGTGGTGCAGGGTCTTTTAATCAATATCTTGGGGATTGGAATTTGGAAAATATTTCGGCTAATCAATTTGCATTGGTGGACTTTCTTAATAATACAGATCTTTCGCTAGAAAATTATGATAACACACTAATAGCATGGTCCACACAAAATTTACCAAATGAGAAAGTACTTGGTGCAGTTGGATTAACATTCTGTGCCTCAGTAGATGAAAGGCAATATATAATTGACACTTTTAATTGGAGTTTCCATGGAGATGGATATAACTCTAACTTATGTGAAGTTACGTGTGATTTGGATGATAGTAATATTCACGCAGCAGTAGATTTATGGATTTCTGACCAGGCTACTGCAGAGGCAACCTATGGGCACATATCTACTTGGGATACTTCATGTGTGACAAATATGGCAGATCTGTTTTTTGCTGCTACAGATTTTAATGAGGATATAAGCTCTTGGGATGTTAGTAATGTAACTACTATGAGATGGATGTTTACTAATGCTAATTTATTCAATCAACCTATTGGAAGTTGGAATGTTAGTAATGTTATTGATATGCAGAGAATGTTTTATCAAGCGGGTACTTTTAATCAACCTATTGGTAATTGGGATGTAAGTAGTGTTACTGATATGCAGAGAATGTTTCATCAGGCAGGAAATTTTAATCAACCATTAAATGATTGGAATGTTAGCAGTGTGAATACTATGGAGGAAATGTTTAACGATGCAGGAAATTTTAATCAACCAATTGGTAATTGGGATGTTAGCAGTGTTTTTGATATGGAGAGAATGTTTTATCAAGCGAATACTTTTAATCAACCTATTGGTAATTGGGATGTTAGTAATGTGACTAATATGTCTTATATGTTTTATCAAGCGGGCACTTTTAATCAACCATTAAATAATTGGGATGTTAGCAGTGTCTATGCGATAGATCATATGTTCATGGGTGCTCATAATTTTAATCAAGATTTAAGCTCGTGGAATATATCTAATGCGAATAATCTTTCTCAAATTTTTGCTGAAGCTTCCTCATTTAATCAACCCCTTAATACTTGGAATGTTTCCCAAGTAGTAAATTTTAATGGTGCTTTTACATTAGCGTCTTCTTTTAATCAACCTTTAGATAATTGGAGTACATCATCAGTAACTGATATGAACGCAATGTTTTATTTGGCTGAATCTTTTGATCAGGATTTGAGTAATTGGGATATAAGTAATGTTATAAATATGGGGAATATGTTTGATTATTCTGCGTTGTCAACTGATAATTATGACAACGTATTAATAGCATGGTCACAGCAAAATCTTCAAGATAATGTTTCTCTTGGTGCAGCTGGAATTTATTATTGTAATGCTGAAGAAGAAAGACAGAATATAATAGATAATTATGGATGGGTCATAACAGACGAAGGTTTAGATCCAACTTGTAGTACTGTTAATCCAAATGCTAATGTATTCTGTGATCAAGGTCCTCTAAGTCAATCTTATTGTTATGGCAATAGTGATACCACTGAATTTGAATATACAAGTAGTGATGGATCAGCCTTAAATCTAACAATTGACTCAGGACAAATAGAAGACGGATGGGAT
>Ga0163179_10000339_pt1 | contig 33180 bp, 6 predicted proteins | sample AtlANTMetagenome_FD_109643 | JGI IMG/M metagenome (GOLD analysis project Ga0163179, IMG submission 109643) | Marine eukaryotic phytoplankton communities from the Atlantic Ocean - Atlantic ANT 2 Metagenome | ecosystem: Environmental > Aquatic > Marine > Oceanic | place: North Atlantic Ocean... | reverse complement strand
TGCGACGGATACGGTCACAGTCACCGTTACTGATTCGACGACCAATCCAGAAAACACGCCTCCTGTCGCGGACGCAGGCCCCAACCAGTCGTTGAACTTGGGCGATGTCGCTGCACTTGATGGTTCGGGCTCTTCCGATGCGGATGGTGACGCGCTCACCTTCGCGTGGTCCTTCGCGAGTCTTCCGGCAGAGTCCGGCTTGACCAATGCAGATCTATCCGACGCGAACACTGACGCCGCCGCGTTTACCGCGGATGTCGAGGGCACCTATGTGTTGACCTTGACGGTGTCCGATGGTTTGGATTCGGCCGAAGCCAGTGTGACCATTGAGGTCACCGATGGTACCGAGCCCCCGAATACCGCGCCTGTCGCTGACGCCGGTGCCGACCAAACGGTCAGTGAAGGCGATACGGTCGCCCTTGATGGTTCCGGCTCTTCTGATGCGGACGGAGATGAGCTGACCTACAGTTGGACGTTCACAAGCGTGCCAGCCGACTCGTCGTTGACTGACGCCGACCTTGTGGATGCAGACACGACGAACCCGTCGTTCACCACGGACGTAGCTGGCGACTATGTGCTCTCACTCGAAGTCTCCGACGGGTTGACGTGGTCTACTGACGGGGTCACGGTCACGGCAGAAGGTGCGAACACCACCAACACGCCGCCTGTTGCTGATGCGGGCGCAGACCAAGACGTTGAGCTTGGTGATGTCGCCACGCTTGATGGTTCGGGCTCTTCTGATGCCGATGGTGACGCGCTCACCTATGCGTGGACGCTCAACTCGGTTCCGACCTCTTCTGCGTTGACTGACGCGGATTTGAGCGGCATCGACACCGACACCGCGTCGTTCACCGCTGATGTTGAAGGCGCCTATGCGCTCACGCTGACGGTTTCCGATGGCCTCGACAGTGCGACGGATACGGTCACAGTCACCGTTACTGATTCGACGACCAATCCAGAAAACACGCCTCCTGTCGCGGACGCAGGCCCCAACCAGTCGTTGAACTTGGGCGATGTCGCCACACTTGATGGTTCGGGCTCTTCCGATGCGGACGGTGACGCGCTTACCTACGCGTGGTCCTTTACCAGTTTGCCCGGTGCCTCTTCACTGACCGACGCGGATATCGTTGATGCCGATACCGCGACGCCGTCGTTTACTACCGATGCGGAAGGCACGTTCATTCTCGCGCTCACTGTGTCTGACGGTACAGACACCGACACAGATGCGGTGTCTTTGGAAGTCACGGAGTCAGGTACAGGCAATACAGCGCCAGTAGCGGATGCCGGGGCAGATCAAGCAGTCGAACTCGGAGATACGGTTACTTTAGATGGCTCGGCGTCTACTGACGCTGATGGCGATGTGTTGACCTACGCATGGTCGTTTACGACTGTGCCAGCGGACTCGGCCATCGCGGATGAAGATCTCGCAGATGGAGATACATCCGCGCCTTCGTTTACACCGGATGTTGTTGGCACCTACATCGTCGCATTGACGGTTTGGGACGGCGCGGATGAGTCTACAGACACCGTTTCGATCGTCGTCACAGACGAGAGCGAACCCACAAACACGCCGCCAGTAGCGGATGCAGGTTCAGATCAAACGCTCGATCTTGGGGATGTGGTCACACTTGATGGTTCGGGATCCTCGGACGCTGATGGCGACGCGTTGACCTACGCTTGGGTATTTGCAGCCCTGCCGTCAGGTTCTTCGCTCACCGCACTGTCGCTCAACGATAGCGATACAGCTACGCCTTCGTTCAGCCCAGATGTGGCGGGCAACTACGAGCTCACGCTGACGGTGAGTGACGGCACGGACGCAGACACGGATAACGTCGCGTTCGTGGTGATCGATCCCACTACAGGCAACACACCTCCAGTCGCAGAAGCCGGTTTCGATCAGACCGTTGAGGTCGACACATCCGTCACGCTTGATGGATCCGGTTCTTATGACGCAGATGGCGACGCGCTCAGCTACAGCTGGGTGCTTACCGATTGGCCTGACGCCTGTGATGATGCAGACACATCGTCGGATGACGCGGACGGCGACGGACGCGATAACTGCGAAGACTACAGCGTTTATGACGAAGCCTTCGACGACTCGACGCTTGATTGGGACGAGACCACCTGGGGTCCAGGTGCCGGGGCAACGAACCCGTCTACCTGGGCGCTTGATGGCGACTACTTGGTCGAGGAATCCAACGCCGCCCGATCCATTCTGTACTCCGACGACCTCGGTGAGATGAGCGTGTTCGAGATCAGCGTCGATATCCTTCAAGCGGGTGATCTGAACAACAACTCGGGGATCGCGTTTGGCGGAGATGAGAGCACCGGGATCTACTACCTGGTCGACTGGTTTGACCCGAACGGTTCCTACGGCACTGCGGGTGAGATCCGGTTGTTTGAGTGCGAGCCAGGCGAATACTCGACGGACTTCTCCGGGAACCCCGGCACTTGCGATGTCCTGGCGAACGATGTCGTCGCAGATATCACAACGCCCATCGGCATCTGGGGCAACCTCACCGTCTCGGTGGACGGAGACGACGTCACGGTCTTGTTCGATGATGAAGAGGTCTTGTACGCGACGTTAACGGGTGAAGCCCCGCTCGGTCCCAAGCGCGTCGGTCTCTATACCTTCGATAACGACGGCGGTGTCTACTACGACAACTTCACCGTCACCAATCCCCTTGTGCCCTCCGTTGCGGAAGATGGGCTTTCAGGTAGCGGGAATGTGACGACGACGTTTACCCCTGACGTGCTTGGCGACTACGTGTTTACGCTGACGGTCTCAGACGGGATCGACAGTGATGACGACACGGTCACGATCACCGTGGTTGATGACGTCGACAACACCGATCCGGTCGCGGATGCGGGATCAGACATCACCGCCGACCTTGGTGAAACCGTCGATTTGGATGGTTCGGGCAGCAGTGACGCTGATGGTGATGCGCTTGAGTATCGTTGGACCTTTAGTTCGGTGCCGAGTGGCTCGTCCCTGTTCGATGGGGAGTTGAGTGACGGCGATACCATCACGCCGTATTTTGTTCCGGATCTTGCCGGTGAGTACGAGATTACGCTGCTTGTTAGCGACGGGTATGCCACGGTTTCTGACACCTTGATCGTGACTGTGGAAGAGGTCACTGAGCCGAACAACGCGCCGGTAGCGGACGCTGGAGCAGATCAAGCGCTCGATCTGGGCGACACAGCGGCTCTGGACGGCACCGGCTCTTCGGATCCTGATGGGGACGCACTTACCTACAGTTGGGTCATGACGGGCCTTCCCAGTGGCTCCGTTCCGGCGCTCACAGATGCCGACACGGACTCGCCGTTGTTTACGCCTGATATAGAGGGCGAATACATCTTGACCCTTACGGTCAGCGATGGCACGGATTCCGATACGGACTCTGTGACGATCTCCGTGGAAGAGGTGATCACGAACACGTCACCTATTGCGGACGCTGGGGTAGACCTTTCGGTTGATACCGGTGACCTCACGGTGTTGGATGGCTCGGTATCCTACGATCCGGATGGTGACGCGCTCACGTACAGTTGGACGTTCACGAGCCTCCCGAGTGGCTCTTCGCTCACCGATGCCGATCTGGCGGGGAGCACTTCCGATACTGCGAGCTTCACACCAGATGTGGACGGTACCTACGTCGCGCAACTTACCGTCTCTGACGGGTCGCTGACTGATACTGATTCCGTCACGGTAACCGCGACGACACCGGAGCCGAATACGCCTCCTATAGCCGACGCTGGAGAGGATAAATCCGTTCTTCTTGGAGAGACCGTTACCCTTGATGGATCGGCCTCTTCCGATCCGGATGGAGACGCACTCGCATGGTCTTGGACCTTCCTCGCCGTCCCATCGGGCAGCAGCCTTACGGATACAAACCTTCAATCTTCCGGAACACGTGCACCGTACTTCGTCCCGGATGTTGAAGGCGACTATACGCTGGCGTTGATCGTCTCTGATGGACAGGACACCGATGGAGACACGGTCTCTGTCTCGGTCACCTATGTGAACACGCCGCCCGTCGCCCAAGTCGCCCCTCCATCTCGGGTGAACCCGGGCACTGAGGGAACGGTCGACGGTTCTGATTCCTACGACCCAGATGGTGACGCGCTTACCTACAGCTGGACGCTTACGGCAGTGCCATCAGGTTCCTCCATTACAGACGCGGATCTGGTAGACGCTGATACGTCCATCATGACGTTCACGCCCGACGTGGTCGGAGACTATGAGATCTCACTTACCGTGAGCGATGGTCAAGACACCGACTCGCTGAACACAAGGCTTACCGCCACAGATGACGACTTAAGCCGCGCGCCGGTTGCGCAGGCTGGAGACATCGTCTCCGTTGAACTCGGTGACGATGCGACCTTTGATGGCTCGGAATCCTATGATCCCGACGGCGATGCGATTACCTACCAGTGGGTATTGGTCACGCCGGCTGGCTCGACCGCGACGTTGGATGATGACACGTCTGTGACGCCGACCTTTACGCCGGATGTGGCGGGTGCTTACGTCGCCGTCCTTACGGTCACCGATGCCGGGGGTCTCTTCGATACAGACTCCGTGATCGCTACGGTTACGGCGTCGGGTAATCGCCCGCCCCAGGTGGACGCTGGTGGGAACCAGTCGGTACCCGTCGGGGATATCGCAACGCTTACAGGAACAGCGGTTGACCTTGATGGCGATGAACTGACCGTGTCTTGGGCCTTTATTGGGGTGCCAGGGACTTCATCGCTTACTGACGCGGATATCGTCGACAGTGGTTTCATCGATTCTGAACAAATCGTGGCCAGTTTCGAGGTGGATGCGGTCGGAACCTTCCGTGTGATGGTGTCCGTGTCCGATGGCACAAACACCTCGAGCGCGGTGGTGGAAATCATCGGGTATGACCCAGAAACCAACGGACCACCCATTGCGGACGCCGGGCCCGGACAGCAGGGCAACCCGGGCGATACCATGACCTTGGATGGATCGGGTTCCTTCGATCCAGACGGCGACACGCTCACCTATGAGTGGACCTTTGTTTCTGTGCCTTCTGGCTCTTCGTTGACGGACGCGGACCTGACGGATGCAGACACAGATAGCCCGTCGTTTACGATTGATGTCGCGGGAACCTACAGCATTCGTCTCACCGTGTTTGATGGGTCGGCCTACGGGTCGGATACGACGGCCGTCACCGATGAACCCAACGCGATGCCCGTTGCAGATGCAGGCGGCGATCAAGAGGTCTACATCGGTGAAGCGGTGACCGTGGACGGCACGGGCTCTTCCGATGCAGATGGCGACACGCTGACGTACAGTTGGGTCTTGGTGACGCCTCCGGGTTCCTCCGCGACACTCGATGACCCGACGTCTGCCACGCCGGTATATACGCCAGATGTTGCGGGTGAGTTTGTCTTGGTGCTTTCGGTCTCCGATGGCACGTCCGAATCGATCACCTACGCCACACACACTGCGGTGGAAGCCAATGAGCCGCCGGTTGCAGATGCGGGCAGTGATCAGTCTGGTGAGTCTTGGGACGAGTTCAACTTTGACGGCACGGGTTCTAGCGACCCGGATGGCGATGAGCTTTCCTACAACTGGACGATCAGTTCTCAACCTTCTGATAGCGACTTGGACCAGAGCGATCTGCGCGGCGTTGGCTCGCCGGCGATGACGGTGATCCCCGAGGTGGCTGGTACCTACGAGTTCACTTTGACTGTTTCAGACGGTCGGGACTCCGACACCGACACGGTGACGCTGACTGTGACCGAAGGGAACGCACCGCCTACTGCGGACGCTGGTCCTGACCAGACCGTGCTGCTTGGTGACACGGTACAACTCGATGGAAGTGGCACCACAGACCCAGAGGGAGACACGCTCTCGTACACGTGGGCCTTCGTCTCGATTCCGAGCGACAGTGGGCTGGTGTTGTCCGACATTGCGGATCCCTTCTCGACCGACGCGAGCTTTACCCCCGACGTCGCAGGGACCTATGAACTCGTCTTGCTTGCGAGTGACGGTGAGCACAACAACCCCGATCAGGTCACGATCACAGTCTACGACGGCAACACCGCGCCGGTGGCTGATGCGGGTGCAGATGAGAGCATCACCTTTGGCGACCCTGTACTCGCGGATGGATCTGACTCTTACGATCCTGACGGGCACACCATTACCTACAGTTGGGTCTTTACGAGTATCCCCACAGGCTCTGCGCTGACCGATGCTGACCTTTCAGGCGCGACAGCTTCGCAAGCGTCGTTCTCGCCGGATGCAGGCGGTGATTACACGCTCACACTGACCGTCTCCGATGGGCTCGCCTCGGATTCAGATACAGTTGTCTTCACTGTTTCTGGTGCCCCAAGCACTGCGCCGGTGGCTGATGCAGGCGCTGACGAGTCGGCGGACCTCGGGGATGTCGTCACACTTGATGGCTCGGACTCTTACGACCCGGACGGCGATGCACTCACGTACGCGTGGACTTTCAGTGTCCTGCCGGTCGATAGTGCGCTCACCGCCTCCGACCTTTCAAACGCGGACACAGCTACCCCGAGCTTTACCCCGGATGTGGCTGGCGACTTCGTCATGACGCTCACAGTGTCCGACGGCGTAGACTCTGACAGCGATTCGGTGACCGTCTCGACGGAGAACGCGAGCACCGCGCCTCCTGTCGCGAACGCGGGCCCGAACGAAAACCTCTGCGATCCGACGAGCGTGACCTTGGATGGTTCCGGTTCCGCTGACGCAGATGGTGACGCGCTCACCTATTCGTGGACTGTTCTCAGCGTCCCGACCGGATCAAGCGTTTCCGATTCGAGTCTGTCTGGTTCGAGTGGCGCGACCCCGACGTTTAGTCCGGATGAGGCGGGGTCGTATATCTTCCGCCTTACGGTGACCGCCGCTGGGGAGTCGGACACCGACGACGTCCGTATAAACGTCAGCGTGTCGACCACGTACTACGCAGACGTGGATGGCGATGGCTTCGGCGACGCTTCGGATACCACCGACGCGTGTGAAGAGCTCGATGGTTACGTCACCGATGATAGCGACTGCGATGACGGCGATGACACGGTCTACCCCGATGCACCGGAACGCTATGACGAACAGGACAACGACTGCGACGAAGAGGTGGATGAAGAGCTTTGGAAGGGCACTGGTGTAGACGGCGACCTCGCGGTCACGTCTGACCTCGACCTCTCCGAAGATTGGACGCCTGGATACACGGTCACGGCAATCTCTGGTGCACAGGTCACCCTTGACGACACCACACCAGATCTCATCTCGGGTGACGAGGTGGTCCTGATCAACCTCCAAGGCACTGACGCTCTGAGTGATGGGGTCGGTGCTTACACCTTTGGAACCGTTGCGAGCGTTGACGACGAGGTCGTCACGCTGGAGTTGGAGATCGTAGATTCATCTGTTGATACTACGGCGCTGCTCTTGGACCAATGGGTTGTCTTGCAGCGTGTACCGCACTTCAATGATGTCACGATCTCTTCGGCAGCCACGCTCACCACGGCTTCTTGGGAAGACGGGGGTACCGGTGTACTGGCGTTCCGCGCCTTCGGCACGGTCACGGTTGAATCCGGAAGCTCGGTGTCTGTATCCGCTGGTGGGTTCACCGGTGGTGCGACTGGGACGTCCGATAACTGCGACGCGTACCAGGGCGAAAGCTACGCCGGACTCGGAGAAGGCGATGGTGATGGGTCCTGTACTGCCTACAACGAATCCTACGGGCATTGGGCGCCCAACGAGGGTGGTGGCGGTGCCCATATCACCGGTGCGGGTGGCAGCTACGGCGGTGTCGGCGAAGACGGTGACTCCTGGACGGGAGGCAGCGCGACAGCCCCGATGGGCGGCGACACGTATGGCGAATCCGATCTTTCCTTGCTGTTCCACGGCTCCGGCGGTGGCGGTGTCTGGAACGGTGCAACCGCATCGATTGTCCCCGGACCTGGAGGAAATGGTGGCGGGATTCTGATCGTCGGCGCGACAAGTATTGAGGCGGAAGACACAGACGCGTTTACGGCCAATGGTGGGGACACGGACGCAGCTGCTGCCGGTACGTACACCTACGGTGCTGGCGGTGGGTCCGGTGGAAGCCTTTGGCTTCAAGCTGACGCCGTTGATCTCGCCGCAGGAAGTGTCTTGGCGGTCGGCGGTGACGGTCAGCAGGACTACTTCCGTGCCGGTGGTGACGGTGGAGACGGACGCATCCGAATCGACTGCGACACATGCAACGGCTACTCCCATGCGTCGTTGGCTGGGGAAAGCGCGATGGAAGACGCGTCAGATCCCGATTTGGGCCATTCCGAGGCGCTCACTGAATAGCGGTAGCAAAACGCGCCCCTGCTGTTTATTCAGCGGCTGTTTAAGATCGTAACAAAATACTCTAATTTTTAGCGTCAAAGCTCGACTATCGTGAGTTTTGAACGGAATTCGCGCATATGTGGTTGACGCTTATGTATAGTGTTCATCCAGTCTAGACGGACACATCTCATGAGAGGCAGGTGCGCGCCCCCTGCTTCACACCCGGAGAAACCATGCGACAAATCCTCGCAACGGTACTGCCCCTTATGCTCTTTGGATGTAGCGAGGGGACGAGTTTTCACCCATTGGCCGACGCCGGAAATGACCAGGTAGTTGCCATCGGTGAGACCGTAAACCTTGATGCATCGAGCTCTTCTGACCCTGACGGAGAGGTCTCAAGCTTTGCTTGGACGCTCGTGAGTACGCCCTCCAGTTCGGGGGCGGCGCTCGCCAATCAGAGTGAGTCCGCCACGTCGATTACACCGGATTCAGCAGGAAGCTACGTCGTTACGCTTTCGGTGTGGGATGATCAAAACAATGAGAGTATGCCCGACGTCGTGACAATCACGGCTGTTGAGGTAAACGAACGCCCTGTCGCTGATCTTACGGTGACTGGTGATTTGGGCCCGGGCCTCGAGTTGGTGCTCGATGGTACGGGTTCCTACGATGCGGAGGGCACGCCGCTCGAGTACGCTTTTGAGGTCTTGGTTGCGCCCCAAGGCTCCCAGGCGATCGCTGTTCCTTCTCCAGAACCGTCTGTCGCGACGTTTACACCAGACCGCGAAGGTTATTACGTCGTCGGACTCACGGTGAACGATGGGGATCTGAGTTCTGTTCGCACAGACCGCGGGTTGACGGTCTCCTCGCAGGTCAACGCGTCGCCTGAAGCGATTTGTGCCGCCGGCAAGACGGTCGACCTTGGTGTAGACGTGACCTTGGACGGCACACCGTCGTATGATCCTGAAGGACAGGCGCTTACCTACAGCTGGACATTTACCGCCCCGGAGGGCAGCGCCGCTGACCTGGATGATGCCAGCTCTGCAACCCCGAGTTTTAATGCGGACACGGAAGGCACTTACGTCGGAACGTTGACCGTCAACGACGGTGTGCTTGATAGCGCATCTTGTGATCAGGTTGTGCAGGCCGGGAAAGGCATTGGGAACGAAGCGCCGGTCGCGGATGCTGGTCCTGATCAAACCGTCACCGAAGGCAACGCGGTCACTTTGAACGGTACGAACTCCGCCGATCCGGATGGCGACCCGCTGACCTACAGCTGGACCTTCGTCTCGATTCCAGCGGATAGTGCCCTTGATTCATCCGACATCAATGATTTTGAGTCCGATACCGCCGGCTTCACACCGGATGTAATCGGCGAATACACCGTCGCGCTTGAAGTAAGCGACGGGGCATTGATTGATACGGATACGGCGATCATCACGATCGGCGCGAACGAAGCACCGGTCGCGGACGCAGGTCAAAACCAGTCGGTCTACGTCGCGGAAAGCGTCACGCTTGACGGTTCGGCCTCGTACGATCCGAATGGCGATGCGCTCACGTTTAGTTGGTCCTTTGTGTCGACGCCGAGTGGCTCTTCTGCGACCTTTGATGATGCGACTGCAACCACACCTGTCTTCGTCGCGGATGCTGAAGGCACCTTTGTGGTCGAGTTGACTGTCTCGGATGGTCTCGCAGAAGACAGCGCGGAAGTCAGGATTACGGCGTCCGAGAAGGGCGGCAACCTTGCACCCGTTGCGGATGCCGGTTCTGATGACACGCTCACCCTAGGCGCGACCGCCGTATTGGACGGCTCGGCCTCTTATGATCCTGACGGAGACGCACTCACTTATTCTTGGGCTTTCGATAGCGTCCCAGCAGATAGCGCTCTGTCGGACTCCGATATCGGCGCTTCCTCGTCGGACGTGGGCGGTTTCACCCCCGATGTGGTCGGCGAATATGTCTTGACGCTCGATGTGTCCGACGGCTCGCTTACTGACTCCGACACCGTTGTTGTTACCGTCGAGGAAGAAGCGGGTACGAATACCGACCCAGTGGCGGATGCGGGGGCTAACCAGACTGTCATCTTGGGTGCTGTAGCCACTTTAGATGGTTCAGAGTCTTACGATCCCGATGGTGACGCGCTTACCTATGCGTGGTCCTTCGTTGGCCTCCCGAGCGGCTCCGCCGTCGATACCAGTAGCCTTGATAGTTCGACCAGCGCGACGCCCAGTTTCACCCCTGATGTCGTCGGTGACTACACGCTCGCGCTTACTGTGAGCGACGGTCTCGCTACGTCCACCGATGAAACGGTAGTGACAGCCTATGAAAAGGGCTCGAATACGCCACCGGTCGCAGATGCTGGCGACGATCTAGAGATCGAGCTTGGCAATAGCGCCTCGCCCGATGGATCTGGATCGACTGATGCGGATGGAGACACACTTACGTACGCGTGGAGCTTTGCATCCATGCCTGCGGATTCGACGCTCACAGATGCCGACATCAACGACGCGGATACGGAATACCCGTCTTTCAGTGCGGATGTCGCTGGCGAATATGAGTTGGTGCTGACAGTCAGCGATGGTTCGGCAACCAACAGTGACTCTGTCCTTGTCACCGTCACGGCGGCGAACACTGATCCAGTAGCTGATGCAGGCGCCGACCAAACCATCACGCTGGGCGACACGGCCGTGACAGACGGATCTGGGTCGACTGATGCGGATGGAGACGCGCTGACCTACACGTGGACCATCGACTCTGTGCCCAGCGGTTCTTCGGTGGATGATGACGCGTTGACCGGCGCTACGACGGTAAACGCCATCTTCGTTCCTGATGTCGCTGGAGAATACGTCCTTACACTGACCGTGAGCGACGGGTCGACCACCTCGACGGACAGTGTGACGTTCACAGTAGAAGAGACGTCTTCGAACACAGCGCCTGTCGCTGATGCGGGGCCGGATCAAGAGGTCGATCTCGATGGTGCCCTGGTTGCGCTCGATGGTTCGGGCTCGTCCGACGCTGATGGAGACACGCTCACCTATAGTTGGTCTTTCTCTTCGCTTCCCAGTGGGTCTTCGCTCCTCGATAGCGATCTCGCTGATAGCGGTACCGACGCCCCAAGCTTTACGCCTGACGTCGCTGGCGACTATGAAGTGACGCTTACCGTCAGCGATGGCTCGGACGCTGACAGTGATTCGGTCGTCATTACGGTCAACGAAGTCACCACCAATACGCCGCCGGTCGCCGATGCCGGAACTGATGCGACCTACGAACTGGGCGAGACCGTCAGCTTGGATGGTACTGGCTCCTATGACCCCGACGGTGACGCGATCACCTACAGTTGGGCGGTAGACAGCGTGCCTAGCGATTCGGGCATGGATGATGAAGATCTTGTAGACGCGGACACGGATTCCGCGACCTTTACGCCTGATGTCGCCGGTGTGTACACCTTCGTGCTCACGGTCAGTGATGGCACGGAGAGCGACTCGGATCGGGTGACGATCACCGTAGAGGAAGGCGCGACGACGAACACACCACCAGTTGCCGACGCTGGGACTGACACGACTTACGAACTGGGCGAGACCGTGACCTTGGACGGTACCGGCTCGTACGACGCAGACGGTGATGCGCTCACCTACAGCTGGGCCGTTGATAGCGTGCCTAGCGATTCGGGCATGGATGACGGAGATCTTGTAGACGCCGACACCGACAGCGCGACGTTCACTCCGGATGTGGAGGGCGAATACGTGCTCACGCTCACCGTGAGCGATGGCACAGACACCGACACGGACACCGTGGTCATTACCGTGGAAGACACCACGGTGACGAACACACCTCCGGTTGCGGATGCCGGTCCGGACCAGACGGTTGAGTTGGGCGACACCGTCGCACTGGATGGTACGGGATCGAGCGACGCAGACGGCGACGCGCTCACCTACAGTTGGACGCTGGACAGCGCGCCCAGCGACTCGGGCATGGATGATGAAGATCTCGTCGACGCCGACACTGACAGCGCGACGTTTACACCGGATGTAGAGGGAGAATATGTTCTGACGCTCACCGTGAGCGACGGCACCGACTCCAGCACTGATACGGTGACGATCACGGTAGAAGACACCACGGTCGCAAACAACCCGCCTGTTGCAGACGCGGGCGAAGATCAGATCATCACCTTGGGCGACACCGCGACTTTGGACGGTTCGGCCTCCTACGACGATGACGGCGATGCGCTCACTTACAGCTGGGCGTTTGACAGCGTGCCAAGCGGCTCGTCGTTGACTGATAGCGATATCGTCGATGGAGATACGGAATATCCGACATTCACCGCAGATGCGGCAGGTGACTATACGCTCTCGTTGACCGTGAGTGACGGTACGGACAGCAGTACCGATGACGTTTTGGTTGTCGTAGACGACCCCGCGACGAACAGCGACCCGGTCGCTGATGCTGGCGAAGACTTCTCCGCATACACGGGAGAAACGGTCACGCTCGATGGTACGGGTTCGTACGATTCGGACGGCGATGCCATCACCTATACATGGTCGACCTACTCTGTACCGAGCGGCTCCTCGATTGTGAACAGCTCGCTGGATGACAACAACTCCGCCACCCCGAGCTTCGTCCCCGACGTGGCCGGTGACTATACGTGGCGCTTGGTCGTCAGCGACGGCACAGCGACGGATAAAGACTACGTGACAATTACTGTCGACGAGTCGACTTCCACCAACACGCCGCCAGTGGCGGATGCCGGCGCTGATCAGACGATTGAGTTGGGCGACACCGCGACGTTAGATGGTTCGGGCTCGTCCGACGCTGATGGAGACGCGCTTACCTACAGTTGGGTCATGACGAGCCTCCCCAGTGGCTCCGTTCCGTCGCTGACAGACGCTGATACGGATTCGCCGCTGTTTACGCCTGACCTAGAGGGTGAGTACGTCCTGACGCTTACGGTCAGCGATGGTACCGACTCAAGCACTGATACGGTCACGATCACCGTAGAAGACACTACGGTCGCCAACACACCTCCGGTGGCCGATGCGGGGGAAGACCAAGTCATCACCTTGGGTGACACAGCCTCCTTGGACGGTTCAGGCTCCTCTGACGCTGACGGCGATGCGCTTACTTACAGTTGGTCCTTTACGGGCGTGCCTTCAGGTTCTTCGCTCGATGACAGCGATATCTCTGACAGTGATACCGACGCGCCGACTTTCACGGCGGACGCAGCGGGCGATTACGAACTGACGCTTACCGTGAGCGATGGAACGGACTCCTCCACGGACACCGTGCTCATCGTGGTTGACGATCCGGCGACGAATAGCGATCCCGTTGCGGACGCTGGTGCCGATCAGACCGTCGAACTTGGCGGCACGGTCACGCTCGATGCCACCGGATCTTACGATTCGGACGGCGATGCCATCACCTATACGTGGTCGACGTACTCGGTGCCGTCGGGTTCCTCGATTGTGAACAGCTCGCTGGATGATAACAACGCGGCCACGCCGAGCTTCGATCCGGATGTGGTTGGTGACTACACCTGGCGTTTGGTTGTCAGTGACGGTACCGCCACGGACAAAGACTACGTGACCATCACGGTCGAAGAGTCGACGTCTACGAACAACCCGCCTGTAGCCGACGCTGGCGCAGATCAGAATGTGTACACCGGCGAGACGGTCGCTTTGGACGGTTCGGACTCCTCCGATGCTGACGGCGACGCGCTGACTTACAGCTGGTCCTTCACGAGCGTGCCCTCAGGGTCCTCGCTCGATGACAGCGACATCTCCAACAGCGGCACATCCGCTCCGAGCTTTAGCCCTGATGTTGAAGGCGACTATGAACTGACGCTGACCGTCAGCGATGGCACCGACACCGACTCGGATTCGGTCACGGTCGCTGCTGAAGAAGCGTCTACCGGCAACACGCCGCCAGTCGCCGACGCGGGCTTCGATCAGACCGTAGAAATCGATGATACGGTCACACTCGATGGCTCTGGAAGCTATGACGAAGATGGCGATGCGCTTTCATACAGCTGGGTGCTCACAAGCTGGCCGGATGCATGTGATGACAGCGACGCCTCTTCTGATGACGCTGACGGCGACGGCAGCGACAACTGTGAAGATTACAGCATCTACGATGAAGCTTTCGACGGCTCTTCTTTCCCCTGGGATGAACTGGATGTCGGCGGAAGCAACTCGCCGGATTGGGATCTGACCGGAGATTACCTGTACGAAGAGTCGAACGCAGCGCGTACTGTCATGTATTCCGATGACCTCGGAGAACTCTCCGCCTTCGATATCAGCGTGGACATCCTCCACGGTGGTGACCTGAACAACAACGCTGGCATCGTGTTCGGTGGTGATTCATCGGGCAGCTACTACCTCGTCGACTGGTATGACCCGAACGGGTCGTATGGTACCGGTGGCGAAATCCGCCTGTTCCAGTGCGATGCGGGAGAACTCGCAACCGACTTCTACGGAAACCCGATCGACTGCGACGTGCTTGCGAACGATGTGGTCAGCGATGTCAACGTGCCGATTGGTGCTTGGGCGACGCTCGCCGCATCGATAGATGGCGAGGACGTGGTCGTCACCCTTGATGGGGAAGAGGTCCTCTACGTTACGGTGACTGACGCCCCACTCGGTCCGCGTATCGTTGGGCTTTACAGCTACGACAATGATGGAGGGGTCTACTACGACAACTTCACCATCACGAACCCCGAGGTGCCTTCGTTGGTTGATGAGGGCTTGTCGGGCAGCGGTGATGTCACGACGACGTTTACCGCGGAAGTGTTGGGTGACTACGTGTTTACGCTCACGGTGGGCGATGGCACGGATACAGATAGCGACACCGTGACAATCACGGTCACGGACGATGTCGACAATACCGATCCTGTCGCCGACGCCGGTGCAGATCAAACCGTAGAGGTTGGCGAGACCGTCGACCTCGACGGGTCGGGCAGCTACGATGACGATGGCGATACCCTTGAGTATCGTTGGACGTTCTCGGCGGTTCCGGGTGGGTCGGCGCTCTTCGATGGCGACTTGAGCGACGGCACGACGACAACGCCATACTTCGTGCCAGACCTTGAAGGGGAGTATGAGATCTCCCTGCTGGTGAGTGACGGGTACACTACGGTGACCGACACGCTCATCGTCACGGTAGAAGCCGCTTCTGCTAACACCGAGCCGGTGGCTGATGCTGGTGCAGATCAAACGGCGACCACCGGTGACACGGTCACCCTCGATGGAACGGGCAGCTACGATGATGACGGCGATGCGCTGACCTATACGTGGTCAACGTACTCCGTGCCCTCGAGCTCGTCGGTGACCTCCGGATCTTTGAACGACACTACAGCCGCTACCCCGGCCTTCACACCCGACGTGGCTGGCGAGTATATTTGGCGTTTGGTGGTGAGCGACGGCGTGTCTGGATCGGACACTGATTACGTCACCATCGTCGTTGAAGAAGCCGCTACAAATACGGCACCTGTTGCTGACGCGGGAGCTGACGCGACCTATGACTTGGGAGATACCGTCACGCTCGATGGCTCTGGTTCTTCCGATGCTGATGGCGACGCACTGGCTTATGGCTGGACCTTCACCACGGTGCCGTCGGGTTCTTCTCTCGCTGATGGCGATATCGCAGATAGCGGCACGGATACCGCCTCTTTCACGCCCGATGTTGCGGGTGAGTATGAGATTGCGCTGACGGTCAATGACGGTACCGATTCGGATACCGATTCGGTGACGATTACCGTCGAAGAGGTAGTGACCAACACGGATCCGGTGGCTGACGCCGGTGCGGATCAAACGGCCACGACCGGTGATACGGTCACGCTGGATGCAACGGGCAGCTACGATCCCGATGGCGACGCGATCACGTACACGTGGTCGACTTATTCGTTGCCTTCGAGCTCTTCGGTGACGACGAGTTCGCTTGACGACAACAACTCTGCGACGCCTTCGTTCACACCCGACGTGGCTGGGGACTATACCTGGCGCTTGGTCGTGAGTGATGGAACGGTCAACGACAAAGACTACGTCACGATTACGGTTGAAGAGGGTGCCACCAACACCGCGCCTGTCGCGGACGCGGGTTCGGACGCGAGCTACGACCTTGGTGAAACGGTCATGCTCGATGGTTCCGGGTCCTATGACGATGACGGCGATGCCCTCGCCTACGGATGGACGTTCACCTCGGTGCCTTCCGGTTCCTCGATTGCTGATAGCGATATGACGGACAGTGATACGAACATGCCTTCGTTCACGCCTGATGTAGCGGGTGATTACGAGGTTTCGCTAACGGTTAACGATGGCACGGATTCTGATAGCGACTCCGTGACGATCACCGTCGAAGAGGTTGACACCAATACCGATCCAGTGGCTGATGCGGGTACAGACCAATCGGCCGTTACGGGTGATACCGTCACGCTGGATGCGACTGGCAGCTACGATGATGATGGCGACGCGTTGACCTACACCTGGTCGACGTATTCGTTGCCTTCGAGTTCTTCGGTGACGACGAGTTCGCTTGACGACAACAACTCTGCGACGCCTTCGTTCACTCCTGATGTGGCCGGTGATTACACCTGGCGCTTGGTTGTGAGCGATGGCACAGCGACCGATAAGGACTACGTCACGATCACGGTTGAAGAGGCTGCGACGAACACCGATCCAGTGGCGGACGCGGGTTCAGATCAGTCGGCCTTTACCGGTGACACGGTCGCGCTGGATGCGACGGGCAGCTACGATGATGACGGCGATGCGCTGACCTACACATGGTCGGTGTACTCGGTGCCTTCGAGCTCTTCGGTGACCGCAAGTTCGCTGGATGACAACACGTCCGAGACGCCTTCGTTTACGCCCGATGTGGCCGGTGATTACACCTGGCGCTTGGTTGTGAGCGATGGCACAGCGACTGATAAGGACTACGTCACGATCACGGTTGAAGAGAGCTCGACTGAGCCGGTGGCTGACGCAGGCTCGGATCAAGACCTTTGCGCGGTGGACGAAGTCACGCTCGATGGCTCGGGCTCTTACGACAGCAACGGCGACGCGCTGACCTACACCTGGTCGTTCGACAGTGTCCCGAGCGAATCGGCGTTGACCGACTCAGACATTGATGATTCCGATCAAGACACTGCGTACTTCACGCCAGACGCGGAAGGCACGTACACCATCACGTTGACGGTCGATGACGGTACGGACACGTCCGCGGATACGGTCACGGTCGATCTCGACCAGGGTGGTGTGGTGCTCGCGATGCTCTTCGACGAAGGCTCGGGTACAGCGGCAGCCGATAGCTCCGGTCGTGGCCATGAAGGCGCTGTGAGTGTCGCGAACTGGTCTTCAGGGTACTTGAACGGCGGAATGGCCTTCGACGGTTCGACCGCCGTGACTGTCGACGACTCCGCTGGCGAACTTTCGCCGTCCACGGACTACACGCTTGAGTGGTGGATGAAGACGTCTTCGACGGATCAGTACTATGGGACGGTCTTGCATAAGCCAGACAGTTCTGGCGTCTACGGGTACGCCGTGTGGCTCTACTACGGCTCCATCGCCTTCTACGGCTATGAATCCGTCTCGAGCTACAACTACCATCAGACGGATTATTCGGCTTACACCGACGATAACCAGTGGCACCACTACGCTATCGTGCTGGACTCCTCGAATGGCTTCACGCTTTATATCGACGGCGATGTGTACTACGAGAGCGCGGACAGCTCGAGCTACATCGAGGCGAACGGCGACCTGCATATCGGCCATTACGGGAGCTCTTACTACTTGAGCGACGCGGTCGTGGATGAAGTGCTGATTCGCAACACCCCGCTTTCGGCTTCAGAGGTTGAAGATCGCTACGAGTCGGGTTCGCAATGGTGTACCGAGTGGACGGATAGCACGAACCCAGATGTAAACATCGACAGCCCGTCGAGCGGGACCTCGATGGATTCGCCTTACGTTACCGTTACGGGAACGTCTTCCGATGACTCCGACGTCTCGACTGTAGCGGTGACGGTGAACGGTGACAGCTACGATGTCTCTACCGACGACGGTTACGCCACGTGGACTGTGTATTTGCCGTTGGATGAAGGCTCGAACACGGTCACAGCCACAGCAACAGACCTCTTCGGGAACACGAGCTCCGACAGCATCACTGTCAGCTACTCCGACTCCTGCATCGACGGTGTGGATGTGCTTTACACCTTCGATGAGTACGAAGGGTCGACGGTCGCAGACCGGTCCGACAACGCGCTCGATATGCGTGTCATTGGCGCAGACCGCGTCGCGACTGTCGAGCTTGGTAACGTTCTGCGCTTCGATGGCTCGAATGACTACGCCTACGTCGAAGATGACCCTCTTGTCGAGCCCACAGGTGAGTTCACCGTTGACTTCTGGTTCATGCGTGACGGTGGGTCGCCGAGTTGGGAATGCATGTTGCAGAAGGGCTACAACTGGGGAACTTACTCAGTCTGGATTTACGACAACACCATTTATGTGGGTATGCAAGACGCCGATGGGGCGTCGTACTACACCTACACTTCAGGGTATTTCGACGGCGATTATCACCACGTTGCGCTCGTATACGATGGAAACGACGGGACGGTCTACATCGACGGCGCCTACCTCGATTCATTTGAAGTCGGTCCAGACCTGTACGAGGACGACCTGGACCTTCGCCTCGGAAACGATGTCTATAGCACCAGTGGCTATCACTTCGACGGCGATATTGGTCAGTTCCGTATTCATGACACCGCGCTCACATCGGGTGAGGTGTTGGACTTGACGGATGAGCAGGAAGCGTGTCAGATCTCGGAGAACTACGCGACGTCAGGTACGGCGACTGCGAACACCGAGTATGGCACCGCTTACGGCGCGAACAATATCAACGATGGAAACGTCGCTGAAGATGGCAGCTCATACAGCTACTGGCTCACCGAAGTTGGGGTGAATGGCTACGCGACCCTGATCTTGGATGACATTATCGGTGTCAGCGAAGTGCGTTTCCTCAACACGCGAGGCGGCGGATACTGTGCGCATGCGGAGTATTCAATCTACGCATCAACCACCGGTGCATTCGCTGGCGAAGAGGTTGTCATCGATACCGGCGATGGCGAGCTGGAAGATACGCCAGCTTGGAAGACTGTGACTCTTGACTCTCCTGTTGAAGCCCAGTTCGTTCGGTTCGTGTCGGAAGACTACGACGGATACTGTGGCGGTCTCAACGAACTCGAAATCTATGGGGTGGAGTAAACCATGACCCGCATCTTGATTTCTTTCTCATTCATGGCGTTTTTGGCGCTACAGCCTGCTTTTGCAGGGGTAGAGCTTGAGGCGAGCAACATTAACTTGCCGGTTCGGATTGATTCATCTCAACCGCCAGGCGGGTTCTACTACCCCGTAGCAGCGGGCGAAACAGCTGATTTCGATGTGACCGGTCCTGGTCAGATTGAAATCTGGGTTCGCAGAACGGTAGACAGCGAAGAGGCTGATGCTTCTCCTGGTGTCGTGCGGGCTACTGGGGACGGTGTGTTCATCAGTGAGATCCGTCTCGCAGCCGGTGTAGACTCACTGGGTAAGATCCACGGGCCGTCTGGAACCTTTCCCACTCTGCCCGATCGGCAGGTGATCAGTGTTCCACCGGGCGCGCACGTCTTTGGCCTGCAAGCCCCGGCTGACCAGGCGATCTTCGTTCGTGTTGAAGCGAATCTTGAGGAGTCACCGGCCCCTCCACCGCCACCGAGTTTGGCGGGCGACATCGACCTTTTGGATGATGAACCCGTAGCCGATTCGGGAGAGCCCGAAGCACAGACGGTAGACGATCTTTTCGATGACACCCCTGCGATATCTGAAGCCACCACTTCTGCGCCTGTCGATAGTGTGGATGACGATCCTTATGGTTTAGATGCATTGAGCCTCGGTGATGATCCGGCGCCTACTGCGCCAGACCCGGCACCTGACCTCTTCGCGGACGATCCGGTGGCTGCTACAGATGATGCGGATGACATCGACTTCTCTGATGACGACTTCGATGACGCCCTTGTCTCGGACGGCTTGGACATCGGTGACATGTCTGACGCTACAGACGCAAACTCTCTCGCTCAACCTTTCGCGATGGATGACGCAACGCTTGATGATGCGGTAGAAGAGGAACCCGGTAGCAGCTACCCGAGCGCTTTAGACGGGTTCATGGCTGGTCCTCGTCTCGGTTTCGGCGCGCCAGCGCGCGGAGATAAGGCGTCGTTTTATGCGGGCGTTGACCTCCGCCGGAATATTCTTGAAAACATGCTCGATCTCCAACTCTCAGCGGGTTGGTATTCGATCGCTGTGGATTCCAGTTTTGCCTGGCAAGATCCGTACGGTGGCGCGACACAAATCGATGTGGCGTATTCGACCTCTATCGTTCCGGTCGAGCTTTCCGGAATCTATCACTTGCCCTTTGATCTTGGCGGCATCGCGCCCTACGCGGGCGGCGGACTTGGCGTGTACTTCGCCAGCCGCTTGGATGAAGGAGAGCGCCTTGGTGGCGCTGCGATGGGCTGGCACGGTTTCGCAGGAGTGGAACTCGAAGCTGGTCCAGGTGCGGTGGTTCCGACGCTTTCTTGGACAGGTGCCCGTCGAAACTTCGGTAATGAAAATGCGGCTGGTGACGATGCGCGTGAGTCGCTTTCGACAGTGCGTATGAATGTTGCCTATCTCTACACCTTTTAAGTCGGAGTTCGACTGATGCGATCTCTTCTGACAAACTCCCAATATTCTTTCGGCCATTGGAGGCCTTCCATGGGGCGCAATCTCGCCTGGACGCTATTCGGTGCTGTTTCTTTGTCGCTTTCGGGGTGTGGTGATCCCGTCGCGGTAGAAGAGGTACTGGTTGTAATCAACATCTCGCCGGCGAATGGTTCAGCCAACGTCACTGTTTCGAGCGATATCACCGCGACGTTTAGTCACGGCCTAGATGAGAGTTCGGTCGCGGCTGATTCGGTGTATTTGGTCGACGCTGCGGGAGACGTGATCACCGGATCGCTCTCTTATGACAGCGATAGCCATACCGTTGTGCTCGATCCCACCGCGGATCTCGAGGGTTCAGCGGACTACAGCGTTGTCTTGACCGACGGCCTTTCGAGCGTTGGTGCTGGCGGCTTGTTGGCGACGGTTCGTAGTGACTTCCGTACTGAAGGCGATGTCGCGACAAACACGCAGCCTGTCGCCGAGGCCGGAGACGATCAAATCGTCGATGAAGGCCAGACCGTCTTTTTGGACGGTGGCAATTCGTATGATGATGACGGAGATTCTCTCATTTACAGCTGGTCGATAGATACAGCGCCAATTGGGAGCAACGCGACGTTGGATTATCCTACGACGGTTGACCCAAGCTTCCTTGCTGACGTGCATGGCACCTATGTGGCGAGCTTGGTGGTCAACGACGGCGATGTCGACTCCAACGCGTCGTATGTGACGATTACTGCGTTGATGGCCCAGACAGACACTGGTGAGTCTGACACGGATACCGACACGGACACCGATACGGATACAGATACCGATTCTGATACCGATACGGACACCGATACAGACACCGATACGGACAGCGACGGCGATGACGGCGACGGCGATGACGGCGACGGCGACGGCGATGACGGCGATGACGGCGACGACGAGGACGCTGACGACGACGGCGACGACGACGACGGCGACGACGCTGACGACGACGAGGACGCTGAAAAAGGGGAATAGACCTCCCCCGAGTCTTTCGTACGCCAATCTGGCGTTCAGGACTAAACGTTACGGCATCTACACAGGGTCTCCTGTGAAGGTGCCGTTCGTTAATTTATCTCTTCGAGATCGAACCGGAATTCTGAGCCGTCGATCAATCGTTTGATGTTCTCGCGGTGGTGGTACAAGATCCCCAGACTGATAGCGCCTGCGGTCCATAGCCATTGCGGGCTCAATAGTGCGATCGAGATGGGGAGTAGAGCTGCCGCGCTTAATGACGCGAGGCTAGAACGCCTTGTACCCATGAACACACCAATCCACGCGCCGATAGTAATCAGTATCGCGGTCGGCGCGATTGCGAGCATCGCGCCCGCTCCGGTAGCGACGCCCTTTCCGCCTTTGAATGACAAAAAGACGCTCCAGCAGTGTCCGCAAAAGACCATCAAGACGACAGCGCCAGGATACCATTCAGGGCCGTCGATCAGCGCGGCTCCAGCGACAGGAAGTACCCCTTTGATGAGGTCTATCCCAAGTGTCCAAGCCCCTAATCGTGTCCCCAAAACGCGCGTCACGTTCGTAGCGCCGATGTTGCCACTACCGGACGATCGGATGTCTTGCCCGTTGTAGACACCAAGAATGAGCCCTGTCGGCAAAGAGCCGAACAGAAAGGCGAGGAATAGATAGAAACAAAGCAGCATGAGCAACTCGGTAACAGGCTGTTTCCGGCGATAACCCACTCGCCTTCGATCGTGCGAGTCCGGCTCCAGAGCGCTAGGCTATGTTGACGGGACACTCTTGATTTGGATTTAGGGGAGCACCGATGCGTTTTGAACCTTCAAAATGGGCCTGCGTTTCGCTTGGACTGTTCGGCTTACTTCTTGTGGGTTGTGGGTCCAAGTCGGAAGATTCTGCCACGCCGGTGGTCGAGGACACCGCGCCTCCACTTGATTCGGATGGAGATGGGGTCCCGGATGAAGACGATTGTGATCCGCACGATCCCTATGTTTACCCAGGGATGGACGACATCCCCTACGACGGAAAGGACAACGATTGCGCCGGTGACGGTGATGTCACTGACTACGACGGCGATGGTTACGACGGTGAGCCGGTAGGGGGGGATGATTGTAACGACGGCAATCCGGAAGTTTACCCAGGCGCCCCAGAGGTCTGCTACGACGGTATTGACCAAGATTGTGCTGGAGATGTGGATACGGATGACTGCGATCTAGACGGTGTGGATCGTTGGGATGATTGCAATGATGAAGACCCAACCGTCTACCCAGGCGCAGAGGAAATCTGGTACGACGGGATCGATCAGGACTGCAACTACGAGTCAGATTTCGATCAGGATCTCGATGGGGAAAATGCCGAAGGGTACAAGAAGGGACAAGATTGCGATGACCTTGATCCTGAAGTGAACTACGGACTGGACGAGCGTTGGAACGATGTGGACCACGATTGTGACGGCGAAGCGCTTTTACTTAAACAAGCCGACGCAACCATCGAGTACAACGGCAACTATTACAGCGATGACGATGCTTACTTTGGCTACTCGGTCGCTTGGATGGGTGACATGGACGCCGATGGGCTGCAGGAGCAGATCGCTACGGCGTACGTGACCAGTTTGGATGGGAAGTACATTAACGGTCGCGTGTATGTGTTGCCGGGCACTGGCCCTCAGGATGGTAGTTCACCATATGACAATAGCCTGGCTCGCATTGATGGGTCTGGGGATAACTATCTCGGGTGGGACATGGCGGTCCTCGGCGACCTGGACGGTGACGGCTTCAATGATGTTGCTGTTGGTGCTCCGCTTTACATGGCGGGTTCTGTTTATGGCACCACGTTGGTTTATTGGGGCAGTGATCTGGCGGCAGGCGGTGAGCTCGATGTAGATGCATACGGCTCCGCGATCGCTTCGAGCAGCTCCACAGACTACGAATATTTGGGCATAGATGTCAGCGCTTTGGGTGATGTGACGGGCGATGGACTGCCTGATTTAGCGACGGGACCCGGCTCGTATGGGGCGGCGCTCGCGATAGTCTCCGGCGCGACTATTTTGGAAGACGATCTGATCAATGGCATGGACTGGCATGCGACGGTGAGTTTCGGTTCGGGCGATTCGGCCGCGGGCTATTCGGTCGGTGGCGTTGATTTTGACGGCGACGGTCTCAATGAGCTGCTCGTCGGAAGTGGTTTTGTTTGGGAGACCGATAAGGTCAACTATTGGCTCGGTGGCGATGGTGTTGCGTACGTCATTTCCGGCGAGGATCTCGCGCTCGGTGGTGCGTTATCTACTTCGGATTCGGTCTCTTTCTCCGGCGTTTCCGATGCGACGCTGGGCTTGAGAAATGGTTGGATCCCTGATGCTGATGGTGATGGGGTACCGGAACTCGTGTTGAGTGCAGGCCCTCTTGATGGTGCCGAGTCCGAGGCGGGCGTTGTTTACGTGATCGCTGGGGCCGATGTGATGGCTGGTGGCTCGCCAGAAGACGCGGCGCTGTTGACGGTCCAAGGAAGCATTGAGGCTGGACGTTTGCATGGCGCCGAGCGCGGCGGTGATGTCGACGGAGATGGGTGTGGTGATCTACTGGTCTCTCATTTGGGAGATGAGGTCACCGCGATCTATGGGCACAGCACCTTGTTTTTGTGTGAGAGTATTTCTGCGGGTGGTACCGTGACAGCGGATGAGGGCCACACCTTGTTCGAGACCAAATATGAGACGGATAGTTACGGTTACGCGTCAGACTTTGGAGATTGGGACGGCGATGGTGACGATGATCTGCTGATTGGCGGATACCTGTCGTCGGCTCCCAGCGGTAAGGTCTGGGTATTCGAGAGCGAGCTAGGCGACTGACTCTCGTAGCCTTTCACCCGGCCGGTGCTATTCCACGTAGCCCAATGCCCGAAGCGCTTCGATTTGCGCGTCTGTGGACGACTTCCCTTTCTCTATCCCAAGCGATGTCGATACGATTAACGCGTCGGCTTCCTTCCGAAGACTTGTCACTAAATCGGGTCTGCTGTTCGCCAGGTTTTTGAGTTCAGTGGGGTCGTTTTTGAGGTGGTAAAGCTCGTATTGTGGCCCATCCGCTCCGTTTCTCGCGTAGATGAGTTTATACGGGGCCTTTCTGTAGCTCACGATGTCGCCGCTAGACTTTGAGAACGAGATCGAAGGCAGATGTGCCCCAGCCTTTCGGATGAGCGGCAGGAGCGACACACCATTCACGGGTTGAGGCGTGGAGGTCCCGAGCAGATCCATGATGGTTGGGTATAGGTCGATGGTTCGAACGTCGGAACGCACCACCCGCTTCGCGACGCGTCCCGGGTATCGGATGACCAATGGGACGTGTAATAGGGACTCATAAGGGGATTTGTGCCAGCATCGCCCTTCTTTCCGGTCGTTGAAGAGCTCGCCGTGGTCCGAGGTAAAGGCGAACAGGAGGTCTTTAGTCAGCCCTTTTTGCTTTAGCGCGGTCCACAGTCGCTGAAGGTCTGCGTCGTTTTGGCGCAACTCACCGTCGTAGTGGTCCTCAAAGGTCTGCCAATGTTCTGGCCGCAATGAAACTTTTCCGCGATTTACTTCACAGTGCGTCACGAAGCCTTTGGGCTTGACCTCATCCGTGCAGCCCATCAGGTTGATGTCGTTTTGCGCTGAGTCTGACCAGAGGTCGTACTCCTTTCGTGGACTATAAGGGGCGTGTGGGTTGACCCAATACGCCATGACAAACCAAGGGTCGTCGCCAGCTGACTCGATGAAATCCATGGTTTTTGGGAGGAGTTGGATTTCGCTGACGCGCTCGAATTCGTCGAAGCCTTGATCGAAACCGTCGTTATTCGACAGTTGCTTTTGCGCGAAAAATCCGGCCGTTTTGTAGCCTTGGCTCTTGAGCGCCTCTGCCATGGTGACGACGTCTTCGGTGAGGTTTAGAGTGTGGCCTTCTGTTTGATAGTCGACTTGATGGTTGTGTTGAAACATGCCTGTGAAGATCCCCGCGACGCCTGGCGGGGTCCACCAGGCGGAGGAGATCGCCGATTCAAAATTGGCTCCTTCCGCGGTGAGTTTCGCGAGAAAGGGGGTCGTGTCGCGTTCGTAGCCTGTGATGCTTAGGTGATCAGCGCGTGTCGTGTCCCAAATGACGAGCAAGATGTTTGGGCGTTCTTTTGCGAGCGCAGGGCTGGCCAGGAGGAACATCCCGTAAATCGCGATGAGAACGCGTTTTAGCGCGCGTGAGCGCGAGTTCATCCCTCTCTCCCTTTCGTTGAGGTGAATGCTTGTTTAGCGTATCGATCTTTCGTCAAAGATCAACGTGTTGTGTGATTTCTGGTGCGTTTCGAAAAAACAAACAACATCAACCCGCCCATAGGTGGCATGATTGTTGCGTAAGTGGGGTCCGCTCCGATCACTCTCACGGAGCGAAAGCCGAGACAGACCACGTTTCGGTTCTTTGTTGAGAGTAGGAAATGCGTAGATCCCTGCGCACTCCACAAGTTGACTGCCACCCTCGGTATGCTCTGAGGAATGGGAGCTGCGATGTCCCGGCCATCTTTGTTTTGTGTCATCCCTGTTCAATCTGCGGCGCTCGCGGAGCGGATTTCTGCGTCAGGGGCTACCCCCGTCGTCGATCTGACGGTCGCTACAGAAGCTGCGTTGGCGGAAGTCGTCATTCCGGCTGGTGCTTGGGTGCGTGTGCGCCCGGGGCAAGACGCATTGGGTACAGCTGGTGTGTTTCTCGCCGATGGCGCTGGGCGTGTTGCTGGTCGTTCGTGTTGGGCGGAGGTTTCGTCGCTCGAAACGGTGCCTCCCGGCGTAGATGGGTTGGTTTTACGGGGGCGAGAGGCCGGGGGATATGGCGCCGACCAGGATGGTCTGGTGCTCTTGGCGGGCCAGTCTGTAGACTGCCCGGTAGTTTTGGACGCTGGATGTGGTCCTGACACAGCCGCTGCAGCCATGATGATAGGTGCTGCAGGTGTTGTGCTCTCTGATGTGCTTTGGGCCTTACCGGATATGGGTTTGCCCGATGGGATCGTGCAGCGTATTGCTCGTGTATGTCCAGAAGACACCCACAGCGTTTCAGGTTTTCGAACGGCAAGTACGCCGCTTTCTCCAGTCTTTAGGGAGGCCGCTTCGCTTGGAGCTTCCGCTCACGATGGGCTTTGGGGTCTTGTCGCAGGGGTCTTTGAATCAGGAGATTCGCTGAAGCAGTTGTGGCCCGCGGGACAAGGGCTTGGACTCGCGCTGGAAATTAAAGAACGATTTGGTTCGATAGAACGAACCGTTCAGGCGTATGTCGCAGCCATGACAGATGCCGCGCATCGAGTCGGTGAGGTCCAGTCTCATCGAGATGCGGCCGCACCCCGTGTTCGTACGTCCGCTGGTGCGAGATCGGGTAACGGCCGCGCCGTCGCGGTTGAGGCTACGGGAGCGGTGGGCTCCAGTGTGCTGTGGCAAATCGCAGCATGGGAAGGCGCAGCCATCGCTGGTGGGCCTTTGGTCGCGGCGGCGGCGACAGGTGCGGCTTTACTTGCAGATGAATCCACGGTTCAGTCTCTCAAGGCGCAGGGTACTCCGCGTCCGGCTGTGAAGTCGGTCGACCCAGCAGTGGGCTCTGAAGCAAGTTCATCGGCGGGTGTTGCTACGCGAGAGGGCGAGCCTATAGCGATTATTGGTCTTGGTTGTCGCTTGCCGGGTGGTTCAAACAGCCTCGATGCGTACTGGGACCTGGTCGTTCAAGGGCGCAATGCTATCGTCGAAGTGCCTTCCGAACGCTGGAATTGGCGCTTGTTCTTCGACGCGGATCCGTCTGCTCCAGACCGCACGTATACGCGAATTGGCGGTTTTCTAACGGACTTCCAGTTCAATTCGCGACGGTTTCGAATCCCCCCGAAGGTTGCGGCGTCCGTCGATCCTGTGCAGCAGTTGACCTTGGAGTCTGTCGCTGATGCACTAGAAGATGCTGGCTATGGGGCAGATCGCGAATTCGATAGAGACCGCGTCGCTGTGATTTTGGGCAACTCTCTCGGCGGAGAGATGACTGACGAGTATGCGATTCGTACGCGTTTGCCAGCCGTCCGCGAGATGCTCGAAACGCAGCCCGATTTCGCAGGGCTCTCCAACGAGATGAAGGATCGCATCTTGGCGGATTTTGAGCAGCGCTATAACGATGCCCTTCCCCCAATCACTGAAGATTCGATGCCGGGCGAATTGTCCAATGTCATCGCGGGCCGCGTGGCGAATGCCTTCAATCTCAAGGGCCCGAACTTCACCGTCGATGCCGCTTGCGCCAGTTCGATGGCCGCGCTGCAGATGGCAGCCAAAGGGTTGTTGGATGGAGAGTATGACGTCGCGGTGACCGGTGGGTCTGATCGCTCAATGGGTGTGCCGACCTATGTGAAGTTTTGCAAGATCGGGGCGCTGTCGCCTGACCACTCCTCTCCTTTTGATGAGACCGCGAATGGTTTCGTGATGGGTGAGGGTTGCGGGATCTTGGTGCTCAAACGTCTTTCTGATGCTGTTCGCGATGGCGACCGCATCTATTCCGTGATTCGCGGAATTGGTGCGTCCTCTGATGGGAAAGGAAAGGGCATCACAGCTCCCAATCCGGTCGGTCAGCAGCTGGCGTTGAAGCGTGCGTATTCATCGGCGGGAATGAAGCCTTCCGACGTTGATTTGATCGAGTGTCACGGCACGTCGACGGTCGTTGGTGACAAGGTCGAGGTCGAGTCTATTTCGACGGTCGTGGGTCCGGGGAAGCGGCAGGAGCGAGGCCCGATTCGTATCGGGTCGGTCAAATCCCAGATTGGGCACCTCAAATCTGCGGCTGGCGCGGCGAGCTGCATCAAGATCGCGTTGGCGCTGCACCACCGTCTGTTTCCGCCGTCGATTAACTTTGGGAACGCCCGCTCGGATGTGCCTTTTGATGTGGTGCCCCTTCAGGTGCAAACCCAAGCAGAGCCTTGGGAAGCCACGCATCTTCGCAGCGCGGGTATTAGCGCCTTTGGCTTTGGGGGCACAAACTTTCATATCGTGATGTCTGAATACATCGACGGCTTGGAAGTCCCAGCGTTTAGAGATTTACGAGGCCCTGAGGCCCCGGCGCCGGTTCCGGCGTCAACGGTTGCCGCCAAGCCGGTCAAGCATCCCCCTGCTCCGGCTGTCGCTGCTCCGGTGGCTGCTCCCGCAGATCTCGTATCTGAGCCGCCAGTGGCCAATGTCGAGATGAATTACGCCGTGCCGGACGGGTTGTGGGCTGTCTCTGCAGACAGCAAGGCGCAGCTCCTCGAGCGGGTAGAGGCGATTGCAGCGGGTCAGTCGGTGACGTTCGATCCGCGATCAACATGGCGATTGGTCGCTGCGGCTGCTGATGAAAAGGTAAAGCAGGCTCAGCTTGAGCGCGCGATCAAGGTCATGAAGGCAGACAAGTCCACGGACCTGCTTCGATCTCGCGGCATCTATATTGAGTCTGTGCCATGCGATGGCCAACTCGCCTTTGTGTTCACTGGGCAGGGATCTCAGTACATCGACATGGGGCTTGATCTGGCGGAGCGCTACCCGGTCATGGCGGCGACATTCGCGGAAGCAGATGCCATCATGGAGCCGATTTTAGGTAAGCCCCTCACGGCCTATATTAGGCGTGATGAGTCATTGGACGAGGCGGATCAATTTGAGGCGCTTCGGCAAACTGAGATCAGTCAGCCGGCGACTTTGACTGTTGATGTTGGCCTCGCACGGCTTTTGGGTTCCTTTGGTGTTTACCCGGACATGGTCGCGGGTCACTCTCTCGGCGAGTACGGGGCCGCTGTCGCTGCGGGTATGTTGGACTTTCGATCTGCATTGCTCGCAGTCAGTGCGCGTGGCCGTGAAATGGCTTCCGTCCAGTTGGACGACAAGGGCAAGATGGCAGGTATTGCTGCCAGTGAGGAATTGGTCCAAGAAGTCTTGGTCGAAGTTCCTGGCTACGTCGTCGCCGCGAACAAAAACTGCCCCAGCCAGACTGTCATTGCGGGCGAAAGCGCTGCGGTAGAGGCAGCCACAGAGATCTTTAAGAGCCGGGGTGTCACGGTCTATCCCTTGCCTGTGAGTCATGCGTTTCACAGTCGGATAGTCGCGCCCGCGAGTGAGCCTCTGCGACGTGTGCTCGAGCGTCTGGAACTGCGCGCTCCCGAGCGTAAGATCACGACAAACGTGACTGGCGATTACTACCCCGCCGATCGCGAAGCGGTTGTGGACATCATGGCTCGCCAGGTGGCGAGCCCTGTTGAGTGGATTGCACAGATCGAGCGCATGTATTCTGATGGCGCCCGGGTTTTTGTCGAATGTGGACCTAAGCGCGCGCTTTCGGGCTTTGTGGTCAGCACCTTGAAGCGTCGTCCACATCGGGGTGTGTATACCAATCATCCCAAGCGCGGGGGCGTCACCTCGTTCCTAGAGAGTTTGGCTGCGTTGCTGGCGCTCGGCTTCCCTGTTGAGCCGGTCTCTGCTTCTGGCGAGATCAATTTGCTTGCCCAGATGGGTGCTCGCTTTGCGACGTCTGATGCGATGGCACAGCGTGTCGCCGAACAACGCGGCGCGTCTGCTGTGGGTCAAACTGAGGTCACACCACGATTACAACGCGAAATCGTCGCCTTGATCGCCGAAAAGACCGGCTATGGCACCGATGAGTTGGACCTCGACTTCGAACTGGAAGCCGACTTGGGTGTCGATACGGTGAAGCAAGCCGAAGTGATGGCTGCCATTCGCGAACGTTTCCGTCTTGAAACCGATCCGGAGTTTAGGCTCTCCGATTACCGAACCATCGCGCAGGTGGCGGATTATGTGGGGCGACGTCTCCAAAGTACCGCCCCGCAAGGCACCCTGCGTGCGCCTGTCGCTCCCCAACCCGTCCGGTCTGTGCCGGCTGTTGAGCCTGTTGGGCCGTCCTCACCTCCGACAGCCAGTTTGCTTCCCAATGAGGCGCTCGCGGGCTTCTTGGAAAGCGCGGTCTCAATCGGACTACAGGGCGTTGATGCAGAAGCTTTTGCTCAAGAGATGTTGCCGGGGGTTCAAGATCTGTTGCAACACGCCTGGCGCGCGTTTGAAAATTCGAAGGTCGCGACGTCTGGCGCTGCATCGCAGTCAGCGGGATCTGCGCCGTTTATAGCGCCTGAGATCCGCGGAGATGCGATTGTGTGCTCCGGTGCGTCGCTTGGTCTACCGGGTGGGCGCACGGTGTTCGATGACGACAACATCCCTGCGATTTTGCGTGGAGAAAACCGGATCAGCGAGCTCAACTCGAATCAGGTCGACAGCATCCTTGCGCGGAAGATCACCCGTCTTCAGAAGGATGCCGAGACAGGCGAGGGGCGGTTTGTTGCGGTCACAGAACGTGATCAGTCGATTCGTCTCGCAGGTATCGCCAGTGAGTTTGACCTTTCAGAGACGTATGGCATCGATGTAGGTTGGGTTCGCGCCTTGGACGTCACCACACAGATGGGTTTCGCAGCGGGACTGGAGGCGCTGAAGGATGCTGGAGTCCCGTTGGTGCGGACTTACCGGACGACATCAAAAGGTACGCAGGTCGCCACCGGCTGGGCGCTCCCCGAGTCTTGGAGAGAGACGACGGGTGTGATTTTTGCCAGTGCCTTCCCGGGCTATTCAGCATTCGCCGATTACATGCAGAACAATGGCGACGATGGTGACGGGCAGTTCGATCGTCGGTTCTTGTTCCGAATCCTTGCGATGGGGCATTCCCAGTTCGCCCAGTTCCTGGGTGCGCAAGGTCCGAATACGCAGGTGAATTCCGCCTGTGCGAGTACCACCCAGGCGCTCGCGATGGCCTCTGATTGGATCCGCGTTGGACGTTGCGACCGCGTCATCGTTTTGGGCGCGGATGACGTGACGAATGAGGAGCTACTGCCATGGATTGGTGCGGGTTTCTTGTCTGCTGGAGCGGCCACGACGGCCGGATCGGTAGAAGAAGGCGCGCTGCCTTTCGATAGGCGCCGTCATGGAATGATCCTCGGAATGGGCGCCGTAGGCTTTCTGCTTGAGCGCCAGAGTGATTGTGAAGCGCGTGGATGTGTCCCGATCGCAGAGCTTCTGTCGGCGCGGATCGCCAATAGCGCTTTTCATGGGACGCGTTTGTCCCCAGAGCACATCGCCGAAGAGGTGAACAAAGTTGTGGTTGAGGCAGCTAAGCGGGCCGGCGTAGACCTCGCCACCTTCGCGCGTCGCGCGATGTTCATGAGCCACGAAACTTATACCCCAGCAAGAGGAGGCTCGGCGGCCGCCGAAATTGCCTCTCTGAAGCGCGCTTTTGGGGACGATGTTTCGGAGATCGTGGTCGCAAATACGAAAGGGTTCACGGGCCACGCGATGGGTGCTGGGATTGAAGACACCGTGGCGTTGAAGTCGCTGCAGTACCAGACCGTTCCGCCGATTGCGAATCTTAAGGAACCGGACGGCGATTTGGGCGCGTTGCGCTTTTCTCAAGGGGGGCACTACGACGTCGAATTCGCCATTCGCCTTGCCGCAGGGTTTGGAAGTCAACTCGCGGTCGCTGCTTGGCGCAAAATCGCGCATGGCGATGACCGTGTAAGTGATGCTTCCCGCCGCGCGGGGTGGTTGAGCCAACTTACGGACGCGCCTGGCGTGAAGTTGGTTGTTGAACATAGAACATTACGTGCGTTGCCAGATGAGACAGCCCCTGCGGCGGTACCGACGTCTCCAGCGCCAGCAGCAGCACCAGCCCCTGCTTCTGTAGATACCTCTGGCGTGCTGAATGACTTGCTCGCGGTGGTGTCTGAGAAGACGGGCTACGGGACTGATGAGCTCGATCCGGAGTACGAACTCGAGGCAGACCTTGGGATCGATACGGTGAAGCAGGCTGAGATCTTCGGTAAGCTTCGTGACCGCTACGGTCTCGAACGCGATGATGACTTCCGTTTGGCGGACTACCCGACCATCGAGAAACTCGCGGCCTATCTCGCGACGCAGATGGGGGGTGGCGCCTCCGCGCCCGCACCTGCTCCGGCCGCAGCAGCGGCGCCAGCCCCTGCTTCTGTTGATAGCTCTGGCGTGCTGAATGACTTGCTCGCGGTGGTGTCTGAGAAGACAGGCTACGGGACTGATGAGCTCGATCCGGAGTACGAACTCGAGGCAGACCTCGGGATCGACACGGTGAAGCAGGCTGAGATCTTCGGTGA
>Ga0163179_10000337_pt1 | contig 33237 bp, 22 predicted proteins | sample AtlANTMetagenome_FD_109643 | JGI IMG/M metagenome (GOLD analysis project Ga0163179, IMG submission 109643) | Marine eukaryotic phytoplankton communities from the Atlantic Ocean - Atlantic ANT 2 Metagenome | ecosystem: Environmental > Aquatic > Marine > Oceanic | place: North Atlantic Ocean... | reverse complement strand
TTTCCACTCTCGGTGCTGGGGGAGCGCGTGCGTGCTTCTTTCAACGGGGCTTTGCCTTTTCTCTTCAAAATACTGGCAGCAGCTCAACCCTTGTCTATCCAGGTTCATCCAACAATAAGCGCAGCTGAAGAGGGGTTCAAAAAAGAAAATGAGATCGGTGTTCCGTTGGATGCCCGACATAGAAACTACAAGGATGTAAACCACAAACCGGAAATCATTGCAGCACTTACTCCATTTTATGGCTTGCGTGGATTTCGGCCCATCAATGAAATCAGGGATCAATTGAGCGCTTTGCCTGAGTTTTCCTTTCTTTTGAACGAGTTTGAAAAAGATGCCTCTCATTCTATCCGTAAATTGTATGGAAAGCTGATGAGCATGGATGCAGGGGACGTGCACGAGCGATTGGCTGTCGTTATCCAGCGCTTGAAGGAAAGGCATTTCAGGCAGCCGTTTTCCAGAGAGTCCGCCGAATATTGGGTCTTACAATCAAATAACTGCTGCGCTGAGCATGGATTGCACGATCGAGGATTGATGTCGTTTTTTCTACTGAACCTTGTTTCCTTGCTCCCCGGTCAGGCAATGTATCTGCCGGCGGGAGTCTTGCACGCCTACCTCGAAGGGGTAGGCGTTGAGCTCATGGCGAATTCCAATAACGTGCTGCGTGGTGGGTTGACGTCCAAGCACGTGGATGTTGATGAGTTAATGCAACACGTTTCATTCAATCCTGAAAAAGTGGATATCCTTTCGGCAAAGCCCTTGCGGGAATCCAATACGGTTCAAAAATATTCATCCAGTGCTGCTGAGTTTGAATTGAATCAAATAGCGAGCGGTAGCGGCCAGCTTGAAGTGACCCTGTCATCCAATGGACCTGAGATCCTGTTTCCGACAAAAATGCCTGCAAATGGATCTTGTCGTATGAAGTGGGAGGGTGGTGAAATTGCCATGAAACAGGGAAGCCCACTGTTGATTTGCCACGATGTTCGCTATACGCTTGAACTCGACCCAGATGTCAGGATATTTCTGGCGCTCGTGCCTAGCAAAAAATGATTGCCTCTCAACATACAGAAGACGAATTCAAGTTTCGTGGTCGTACTCCGGCTGCTCTTCGATTTGGAACGAGTGGATTGCGAGGGCTGGTTGAAGACATGACCGATCTGGAGGTCTATGTCAACGCTGCCGGATTTCTTGAATTTCTCATGGATCGCCAGCAGATCAAGGTGGGAGACATGGTATGTCTTTCAGGTGATTTGAGACCCAGCACGAATAGTCCTGAACGAAGCATCATGCGAGCCGTTGTGAGGGCCATTCATGATACTGGACTTGTCACTTGCTACCTTGGGCGCCTGCCTACCCCTGCACTGACTTATTTTGCGGTAAAGCGTCACCAGGCAAGCATTATGGTGACGGGAAGTCATATCCCTTTTGACCGCAACGGCATTAAATTCAACAGACCCCAAGGCGAAATTCTCAAATCAGATGAGTCAGCTATTCTCTCCAGCGTTTTGCAGGTCCGCCAAATCCAATATGCCATGGGGGAAGATCAATCTATTTTTGATCGTGAAGGATGGCTCAAGCCTGAGTCTGTGCCAGAGCTCCCAGATTCAGAGCCAGCGGCGCATGACGCGTATCTAAAAAGGTTCACCGACTTTTTCCCTTCAGGGTTTCTCAAAGGGAAAAAAATTCTGGTCTATCAACATTCGGCGGTTGGGAGGGATATGCTCGTTGAATTGCTCAAATCATTGGGAGCGCAAGTTTTTACCGAGGGAAGAAGTGATACATTCGTTCCCATTGACACAGAAGATATATCCAACGAACGGTTGAATCAGCTTCAGTCATTTGTTGAAGCCAAAACGGAAAATGGGATACGTCTGGATGCGGTGATCTCAACCGATGGAGACAGTGATCGTCCGCTCGTTTGTGGAGTGGATGGCTGGGGGAGGTTGCAGTTTATCAATGGCGATTTGCTGGGTTTGCTGGTGGCTGATTTTCTAAAGGCACAGGATGTTGTCGTGCCAGTCAGTTCCAATGACGCGGTGGATCAACATCTGGCAGTCAAGGGTATCCAGCCATTCAAGACACAAATTGGGTCCCCCTATGTTATTCAAACCATGGACGCCGTCCATCGGGATAAAGGTCGCTCTGTGGTCGGATGGGAAGCGAACGGAGGATTTATGGTGGGTTCAGAGCTCACATTTGACGGGCGTAAACTAAGTCCCCTTGCGACACGGGATGCATTCTTTCCTATCCTCTGTGTCCTCTTTGCTGCCGTCGAGCAAAAGGGCAGCATTGTTGATTTGCTGGGAAAACTGCCTGCACGCTTTGGGAAAGCAGGGTTGATCGATCAATTTCCGCAAGAATCCAGTCGGGCTCTGCTTCAGAAATGGACGCCAGACATTGAAGGTTTACTGGACTGGGAATTGAGGGAAGGGGAAGCTCAGCTTCGTTTTAGCTCTGGTGAAAGGCGGTCAGCGACCACTGAGGAGATGCTGATGATTGCCCATCTGTGTGAGGAGGCTACTCAATATTTTCAACCCGATGAAGGATTTACCGCCATACAGCGCATGAACTACATTGATGGTGTCCGTTTCTACTTTGATAATGAAGACATCGGTCATATCAGACCCTCGGGAAATGCACCTCAACTGAGGTTTTATGCCGTGGCAAATGCTCAATTGCGTGCTGATGCCATGGTCGAATTAGCCTTGCGTGAACCGGATGGGTTGCTGCGATCCATGGAATCTGAACTGGCATGATTTTGATTATGGAACAGTGCGCTGCCAAATTGTTCTGTGAAATATCAAGGACAGTTTCGACTTCGAGCTCATGCCGGCCATATATCGAAGGTTTCTGCGTGCCTAACCTCTCCCTGTTGATTGGATTGCTTCTCCAAAAATGGAAAGGGCAGGCTGATCCATTCAGATTCACCTGCTCTTTTTGAAGATGCGCGCATGATGAGTGAGACACGAATCCGATGCATGGTCATGAGACTGAGCCTGATACTCTTCATGACCCTTAGCTCTCAGCTCGCGGCTGATGGAATGATTGATTTAACGGATCGTGGTGACTTAACCACAAGAAGCCCCATTCTGATCGCGCATCGAGGAGGTGTGGTATCGGTGGATGCGCCGCAGTGTTCATTGACCGCCATCACGCGCGCTGCTGAACGAAGTTATGATATGGTGGAACTGGACGTGCAGGCATCTCGAGAGGGTGTGCCGGTTGTGTTTCATGATCGATCACTGGATAAAGCCTGCGGTCGTCCCGGGCGGATTGCTGACTTTGTCTCGAGTGAACTCGCAGATACCAAGTACCTGAATTCACAGGACCATATCCTTACCCTGGATGGCGCTCTGGGGCTTTGTCGCGATCTCAATCTGGGGGTGATGCTGGATTTTAAATCGGGTCAGAAGAATGAGGTCTTCCTGAAGGAGATAGATCTACTCATTCTCAAGAACCACCTGCAGCATGCGACGATCACCATCTCGGGTTCAGAACAAATGCGGAGTCTCATGAAGCACGTCATGTTCACCCCCACTTCGAATGAAATGCTTCATTTGCGCGAAGGACGCAGCATTCGATTAGGTCAACGGTTCTGGTTCGGGTTACCAAATCAACTGTTGCCGGGTGATGTTGAAAAGCTGAAGAAAGCACGTGCGCTCATTTTTCCTGCGATCAATACATTTCGTTATCCTGCAGATGAGCATATGGAATCAGCAGGCAGAGACATTCAACGCCTCCTCAAGGAGGGAGTCGATGGGTTCCAGATAGACTCAGTTTACGATTCGAATTTTACCAAAGTCACTCAGTAGACAGCTGCCCCGCATTAAGATGAGAACCCTGGCTTTCGGTTGTTCCCTTGACTAAACTCTGCCATTGGCAACGCGAGGGTGGATCAGTATAGAACGCTTCATTCATGTGTAACGAGACCTCAGCCATTTTTTCTTGTAAATCAATGAGCAAGGGACTGACATGGAGCGATGTTTCAGTTGCACGTCAATTTCAAAGGGTATGCTCATGTTTGTGTCGCCTCCTTTGCTTTGTTATTCACTGGGTTGGGGCTCTTGTTATCGGATCAATCCCTTGCTGCAGAATGGATTGTTGAGACAGTGGCAGGCACCGGCCTGAAAGGTTATTCCGGTGATGGTGGTCCCGGAATCGAGGCACAGTTGAACAATCCTTACGGTCTGGTTGTCGGGCCCGACAAGGCGTTATATTTTTGTGATATCGACAATCACATTATCCGGAAGCTTTCGGATGATGGGGTGATTTCTACTGTAGCGGGATCCGGTGAGGCCGGGTATTCGGGGGATGGCGGGCAGGCGACTGAAGCTCGGCTGAATCAACCCTATGAAATTAGATTTGATCGAGAAGGTCATATGTTTTTTGTGGAAATGCCCAATCATCTCGTACGAAAAGTCGATGCCAGGACAGGCATCATTACTACCTTCGCTGGCCTGGGGAAAGCTGGTTATTCAGGGGATGGAGGTTCTGCCATTCAAGCTGAGTTCAACCGTCCGCACAGTATCCAGTTTGATACTTGGGGGAATCTACTTATCTGCGATATCGGCAATCATCGGATTCGTAGAGTGGGGCGTTCCAGTCATCTCGTGGAAACATTAAGTGGAACGGGAGAAAAGAAGCCAACACCCAATGGTTCCCCTCTTTTTCATACCCCTTTGAATGGACCGCGTGCTCTGGACATTTCGGAGAATGGCGATCTTTGGCTGGCATTGAGAGAGGGGAATGCTGTCTATCGTGTCGACATGAAAAAGGGGCAATTGCTACACAGAGCGGGTACAGGAAAAAAAGGGTTTACTGGCAATGGGGGGCCAGCCAGAGAGGCAACACTGTCTGGACCCAAAGGGCTCAGCATTGGGCCTGACGGCCATGTCTGGCTCGCGGATACGGAAAGTCACAGCATACGCGTCTTGAACACAAGAACAGGACGGCTTGAGCTTATTGCCGGAACGGGAAAACGGGGTGACGGCCCTGATGGGCCTGCACTCAGGTGCCAGTTAGCCAGACCGCATGGTATCTTCGTTGCCAAGGATGGCTCTGTCTATGTCGGTGACAGCGAAAATCACCGGGTGCGTCGACTCCACCGGACGACAGTAGACGAGTATTAGGGGAGTTTTTTTATTTTGATGTTTCGATACCAGGCTTCACCTGCAGGACCTCCGTGAATTTGCAAGGCGATGATTCCGTCCAGTTCAATCGAGCGGTCTGCCTCAGTATAATCAACAGTCTGATATCCATTGATCCAAAGTTGGATGCGCTTGCCTTCGCAGCGAATGACGTAATCATTCCATTCATCGGGTTTTAAAACTTTGGCCAGTTCTGCACGATCTGGTTCGGCGAGGATCTTGCGACGACGGGATTCATCATAGAGGCAACCTGTGTAATTTTGTCCCAGATCTGCCTGATACCCGATGACCTCATGGTGGTCAGGGATGCGTCGGGTTCGGATTTGAACGCCTGCATTGGTTTGTTTGCCTACCAATCTGAACTGAAGTTGTAGTTCAAAATCCTGATAGGTATCTTCGGTGCTCAGAAATTGATTGCGTGGAATGTCGGCATAGGTCATTCCGCCTACAATGGCGTTGTTTTCTATTCGGAAGTAATGGTAATTACCTTCCCAACCTGCAAATGATTTGCCATCAAAAAGCGACACCCATCCTTGCCCCCACGATAACAAGGTCGATGCTAAGAACAGGCTCAATATGATTTTGGATTTCATCGTATTTTGATAATGGATCGATTTTGGTTTGTGATTGCTTTGTCGCAGCTTAGGGTGTAACCACGCTTCCGACAAGCAAACTGATGACCGAGGACCCAATCAACAAATCGCCAAATAAACCAGATCAATCTCCAGTCGAACGCCTCTTCCCATTTGCATTGAGAGCGCGAGCAGTGGTGGTTGGGGAGTCTCTTCTGGCCCGCCTCAAAAAGAAACTTCATTTCATTCTGATTACAGAGGATATTTCAGAACACCGGATAGAGGAGATCTGTCGCCAATACTCTCATTTACCCATTTTACAATGCTACTCAGTGGAGTCCATTGAATCTCATTTCGGATTTAAAAACACCAAAGTTCTTGGGTTTAAAAAGGGCTCGTTGGCTGTATCAATTCACAAGGAACTCAAAAAAACAGCAAAGCGACTAAATCTGGAGCGCTCACAAAATAACGGCAAAAGCGCTGAAATCTGAAAGATGACTGCACTTATCCAGTGGCCATGACGGCGCCAGCGAGAACAGTTGGGCTTGATTAATGCTCCGGACTGAAGGAAGGAGCGCCAGTTAGAAATCCAAGCGAGGTCAGAAACAAATCTGCCTGATAAAGCGTTTCCTTGTATTTGTTTTTGTTGAAGAACCCGTGCCCCTGGGCCTCGTAAAGATGAAGTTCGCTTCGGCATCCCAGTGCATGCATGAGCCCTTGGAATTTTTCCCCGGTTTCCACGGGGATAAGTTTGTCATGCGTACCCAGAAAAACGGTGGTTGGTGGAGTGCTCTCGTCCAGATTGTGCATAGGAGAAAAGGATTCCCAGTAATCGGCAACACGATCATGACCATATCCACCTGGTCCGTTGTCATAAACAGGATTGAACAATACAAGTGCCTGAGGTGCGCAGTCCACAGGTGGATCCATTGGATAATTGAACCCCTCGACTGTTGCTGTGGTTGCAGCCACATGCCCCCCGGCTGAACCACCGCCGGCAGCGATTCTATGTGGGTCGATACCCAGCTCGTGAGCGAAATACCGAACCCATCGCATGGCTGATTTTCCATCTTCGATACATTTGTCAGGACGGGTTTGATGATTGTTTTTCGTTCTGTATTCAGCACAGATGGCTACCATGCCTCTGGATGCCAGATAGGTACTTTGAGGGTAAAACTGTTCAGGTGTTCCTCCATTCCAGCCACCGCCGAAGAAAAAAACAATGGCGGGTTTCGTATCAGTGGATTGATGTCCCTCCGGCGTAAACAGGTGCAATGACAGCGTGACATTTTCAATCTGTTTGAATGGAACGATTCTTGTCGGTGTGATTTCATCCTCTGCCATCATACCTGCGGTCAGCGTCAGAGTGATCACCGCAATGAACCATTGCCTGGCCAAAGAAAGCGGGGAATTAACGAATGTTGATTTCATGAATGGATGGATCATGCCAAAGCCATCTCTTGTTGCGCTGGCAAGAATTGGTGGTGATTTTCAAATAAAATGTCCATTTGACTATCTGTGCGCTCACTCCTCGTCGGCTGAGTTATCAAAGCAACTCTTTGATTTTGTCTTCCACATCCTGGGAGTTTTGTCCTCCACTGCCAACCCTCATTAACTGGACTTTTCCTTTGCGGTCCAGCACCACGACATGCGGGATTCCCGTGACTCCATAATATTCGCTCATGGAATTGTCTGACTGAATCGCAAAACGGTGCTCGAGGCCATGTGAATTGGCAAATTCAACCAGCATCTTTTGCTCATCGGCTTTCTCTACTGTTGCCTCGCTCCTGCTGGCGCGCTTGGCTTTTTCATTCCATTCGTAATTGTAATATCGGGTAAGTCCCAGGATGACCAGACCTTTGTCTCCATAGGCTTCTTGAAGGTGTTTCAGATGCGGGAAGGTGGCGATGCATGGCCCACACCAGACAGCCCAGAAATCAAGAAGCACCACTTTGCCTTTGAGGTCTTCCGCAGCCATGGGTTCTCCATTGACCCAAGCCTCGATTGCCAAAGGGCCAGCATCTTGACCGACCATGTTTTCGAGCTTGCGTGCGCGACTCAATGCTTCATCGAATCGAGTCAAACTGGTCAGTCCTGTTTCGTAAATGGACTTGATGGCATCTTCTGATGCCTTCTCCTTGGTGGCATTAACAAAAGTTTTTGCTTCCTTCAATTGCCTTTCTGCTTCCTCAACATCAGCCACTATCAGCTTTTGCAGGGTCATGTTTTTATGCGTGAAATAAATGCCTATGGACTCTTCGTCATTTGGGTTGGCATTGAGTTTTTCAATGATTTCGTTGATGGATGTTTTTGCTGCTTTTATCTGTTTTTGATAAAATTCAATTGCCGAATGAGCTCTGGGAATAAGAGCCTTCGAATCCTCGTTTTCGGGGGTCATTTCGCTCACCACCCGGATGAGATCCGTCAGTTTTTTTTTCTGCGGCTTCATTGTCGGTGCCAATCAGTTGTCCGATTCTCCCGAATTCCTGACCGAAATATCGATTGAGATGACTGCTGTCATCGACTTTTTCCTTTGCCTGTTCAGTAGTGATTTCAGCAGAGAATGTTTGAGGTGAAAGAGCGCATGTAAAAATGACAATGGCTCCAGAGATGAACTTGGGCAACTGCGAGAGATATTTCATAGCAAGCTAATTAAGATGTCTTGAGCAATGGTGTCTACCAGAATACGGCAGGAAACTATCCCCCTCAGGCAAATCTTCAAGCTTGAAGTGACAGGCGCACCTGATCATTTGTTCCATCAAATGCCTGCTTCTGGCATTTATTCATTGGTCTAATGGCGATGGTTTTTTAAGATCTCCTGCATCACTCCATAGACCCAACATGAAAACACAATTTCATTTCATCACAAAATTGAGCCTTCAGATCATCTTGGTTGCCTTGATGGGAGCCACTGCTCTGGCAGGAACCGGAAAACCCAACATCATTTATATCATGACAGATGATCTAGGTTACGGTGATCTTGGGTGTTACGGACAACAACGCATCAAGACGCCAAAGATCGATCAATTGGCAGAGGAGGGGATGCGGTTTTCGCAATTCTATGCCGGCTCGACTGTCTGTGCTCCCTCAAGATGCGTTCTGATGACAGGATATCATACCGGGCATGCCCTGGTGAGAGGGAATCGAGAGATCAAGCCCATGGGACAGTGGCCATTGCCTGATGATACCGTCACAGTGGCTGAAGTTTTGAAGAAGGCTGGATACACCACGGGACTCGTTGGGAAATGGGGCCTCGGTGGCCCAGGTTCAACGGGGCATCCGAATCGTCAGGGTTTTGACTATTTTTTCGGCTACCTGTGTCAGCGACATGCGCACAACTATTACCCAGAATTTCTTTTTCGAAATGAAACACGCGTTCCTTTGAAAGGTAACAAGGTGGAAAATGATCGTTTGGACGGGGCAGGGTATGCGACCGATCGAACGACCTTTTCGCATGATTTATGTGCCGATGAAGCCCTTGAATTTGTGAAACGCAACCATGAAAATCCGTTCTTTCTGTATCTGTCATTGACGATTCCTCATGCCAATAACGAAGGTGGTAAGCGTGGAATGGAAGTCCCGGATTATGGGGTATATTCAGCTATGGATTGGCCTGAACCTCAAAAAGGGCACGCAGCTATGATCAGTCGCCTGGATGCCGATATTGGTAAACTCATGGCCTTGCTGGAGGATTTGAACATTGATGAACATACCATTGTGTTTTTTACCTCTGACAATGGACCGCACCGAGAGGGTGGCAACGATCCTGATTTCAATGATTCCAACGGACCTTTGCGTGGTATCAAGCGTGACCTTTACGAAGGTGGTATTCGTGTGCCGATGATTGTTCGATGGCCAGGTAAAATTGCACCTCGATCTGTCTCGGATCACATTGGCTATTTTGGTGACTTTATGACAACCGCTGCAGAGTTGGCAGGAACACGGGCACCCAGAGGACTGGATTCCATTAGTTTTGTGGACGCTTTGTTGGGTAATGATCGACGCCAGAAACAGCATCCATATCTTTATTGGGAGTTTCATGGTGGAGGTCGACATTTTCAGGCCATCCGACTGGGGCCATGGAAAGGGGTGAAGCATCGAAATGGTTCCTTTGAGCTGTTCCGACTTGATCAGGACCTGGGCGAGTTGCACGATGTGGCAGGAAACCATCAGTCCTTGGTGACCCAGCTGAGTATTGAAATGGAACGATCCCATCAGGATAATCCCATGTGGCAATAAAAGGGGGCTGATTTGGGTGCATGAAAAGTTGAGAACAATGAAACATTCCCTCAGTCAATGGCTTCAGAATGTGACTTTGAACAGGTTGATGTCATCTTCCTGTTGCATTCTTCCGTTTGTTTTGCTTTTTGGAGTGACGGTTCATGCCGATGACTCGAAACTGTTTCTGGAGAAGGTCGCGCCCATGCTCGAGACGCATTGCCTGCGCTGTCATTACCCCGGTAACGAAGAAGGAGATGTTTCGCTCGCAACACCTGATGACCTGCGTAACGGAGGTTACCTGGATATCCGGAATGGAGATCAATCCCATTTGCTGGACCTGGTCGAGCCCGTGAGTGCAGGGAAGAAACCGGAGATGCCCGAAGACGGCGATCCTTTGTCCTCTGAACAGGTAGGGGTTTTGCGGAAATGGGTGGTTCAGGGGGCTCTCTGGCCCAAAGGTAAGGTCCTCAAGGAAGCTTCTCAGGCAGACGCATCATGGTGGGCCTTTCAAGCGCTGAAAGAAGTGGGCGTCCCTGATGTCACGAAAGCTCCAGTTTCATGGAAACGGAATCCAGTCGATGCCTTTATTTTCGAGGAGCTTCAAAACCAGCATTTATCACCTTCATTGCCCGCCAGTCGCAGGCAGTTGATCAGGAGGCTTTGCTTTGATCTCACAGGTTTGCCTCCTTCAGTGGAGCAGGTTGAGCGATTTGTCGGTGATCCTTCACCCGATGCGTATGAGCACCTGGTGGATCGACTCCTGGCTTCGCCGCATTACGGGGAACGATGGGGCAGGCACTGGCTGGATGTCATACGTTTTGGTGAAAGTCGCGGATTTGAGCGTAACGAAATCATTCGAAATGCCTGGCCTTTCCGTGACTATGTCATCCGTTCTTTTAACCAGGACAAACCCTTGAACAGATTGATCAAGGAGCATCTTGCCGGTGACCAGCTCGGTCCCAATCAACCGGATGTCGAAATTGGAACCACTTTTCTGGTTTGTGGTCCATATGATGATGTGGGAAATCAGGATCCCGCTCAGGCTGCTCAGATCCGCGCCAACACCATTGATGAAATGATCCGTGCCAGCTCCGAAGCCTTTCTTGGCCTGACCGTAGGTTGCGCGCGCTGTCATCACCATAAATTCGATCCCATCTCTCAGGAAGACTATTACCGGTGGTATGCGACTTTTGCAGGAGTACGCCATGGTTCGCGTGAAATTGCCAGCAATGCAGAACGCGAGCAACGCAAGAGAATGATGGAGCCACTGGATGCTGAACGAAATGGACTGGCAAAGGAGAGAGAGAGACTTGAGCTTGTCATCCTGAAGCGTGCGGAAATGAAAAAAGATTTGTTTGCCGAATCCTGGACAAGAGACCCGATCAAGCGAACGGGAGTTGAAGAACGGTTTGAAAAGCGGCTTGCAAAATATGTTCGACTAATCGTGGAAGGCACCGAAAGCAATCCATATGCAAGCTCAGGTTACGGGATCGACGAATTCGAAGTATGGACCTCAGGAAAAACGGGGCAGAATGTTGCGTCACTCGCTTTGGGGGGATTCGCAAAGGGTGCAAGCCGTATTGCAGAAGATTTTGTGAAGGCATACAGTGCGCAGTTGACGATTGACGGTGAATACGGAGCCCGCTGGATTGCTCGGGGATCTGAACTGAGCATCACACTTTCCAAACCAACTGAAATCGATCGTATTTATTTTTCCAGTGACAGAGGCGGCGATGCAGGCAATCAGCAGGTTGCCAATTTTGTCTCTGAGTATCGACTGGAAGTTTCGTTAGACGGTGAGCAATGGGAAAAGGTGGCGGACTCTCACGACCGCCAACCCGTCAACGAAGCACATCGTAAGTGGCGTTGGATGAAGATGGAGCAAACGAGTGAGGAGCGGCAGCAATTGAAGGGGCTGGATCGTGCCATCGCACGACTGGATCGCGAGCGCAAGGATGTGCCTGAACTGCCCCGCTGGTGGGCGGGAAATTTCACTGGTATTGAAGAATCAACCTACGTGTTCATCGGAGGAAATCCTCAGCGTAAAGGTAAGGAAGTTGTGCCTGCGAGCCTCTCTGCTTTCGATACAGCCTCTGAAGGTTATCGCCTTGATCCGGGGGCTGCCGAAGGAAAAAGGCGGTTGGCGCTCGCCAATTGGCTTGTGTCCGGCGAGAATCCATTGACGCCGCGGGTGTGGGTGAATCGCATCTGGCAAAAACACTTTGGTCATGGTTTGGTCAGTACTCCAAGTGATTTTGGTGTCATGGGAAGTCAGCCAAGTCATGCGGATTTGCTGGATTGGTTGGCAGGTCAGCTTTTGGACAATGGATGGCGCATGAAACCGCTCCACAAATTATTGCTGATGTCTCAAGCGTATCGACAGTCTTCCACTTTTCGATCCGATGCTGCTCGTGCAGATGCAGATTCCAAATTTCTCTGGCGATTCCCACCTCGCCGACTTTCTGCAGAGGAGATTCGTGATTCCATGCTGAAAGTATCGGGAATGCTCAAGGAGGAAATGGGGGGGGCTGGTTTCAAGTTGTACCGCTATCTTCAAGATAATGTCGCTACCTACCAGCCATTGGATCATCATGGTTCTGAAACTTATCGGCGCGGTATTTATCATCACAATGCACGCGCGGCCATTGTTGATCTGATGACGGAATTTGATTGTCCAGATCCGGCTTTTCCTGCGCCGAAACGAGCCTCTACCACCACACCGCTTCAGGCGCTTACCCTGTTGAATCACTCTTTTACACTCGACATGGCAAAAGCACTTTCAAATCAATTAGATCAAGATTCAGCAGGCGATGATGAACGATGGGTTACGCTTGCCTATTTGAGATCCTATGGGAGAAACCCAGTAGAAAGTGAATTGAAAAAAGCACTGGCTTACAAAGCAGATCTGGGAGGTGTTCTTTTTTGCCGGGCATTGTTTAATTCCAATGAATTTATCCACATTGATTGATCTGTCATTCAAAGCATGATGAAAACTCCAACACAATCCGCATGGCAGGCTCTCCGAAATAGACGCGGATTTTTACATGATGTTTACACTGGCCTGGCAGGTGTGGGTTTGACAGCCTTGTTGAGACAGGAGGGGCTGGCCGATGTCCCACGTAATTGGGAACCTGGTTTGGGGCAGACGCATCATCTGCCAAAAGCTTCGAGAGTGCTTCAGATTTTTTGTCCCGGAGCGGCCTCTCATATGGATTTGTGGGAACATAAGCCCGGGCTGGATCAATGGCATGGGAAGCCACTTCCCGGAGAAGAGGCCTTCCTTTCCTTCCAGGGTAAAAATGGCAATCTCATGCGCAGTCCATGGCCCTTTGTTGCGAGTGGTCAAAGTGGAAAAAAGATTTCCTCTATGTTACCTTACATGGCCAGACACGTGGATGATATTGCCTTTTTTCATGGCATGCATTCCAGGACAAACACACATGGTCCGGGATGTGTTTTCATGAACACTGGTCATCCCACCGAAGGCTTCCCAAGCACGGGAGCGTGGATGAGTTATGCTTTGGGTTCGGCCAATGAAAATCTACCGACCTATGTGGCCATCCCGGACGTAAGAGGGGAGCCCCCGAATGGAAAAGCGAATTGGAGCAATGGGTTTTTACCCGCAAGGCATCAGGCCATCTTGATGAGTGCGCAACAGCCCATTCGAAACCTGACACGCCCAGGGGGGGTTTCTGCTTCAGAAGAACAGAGAACACGATCATTGATTGAGTTTTTGAATCAACAACACGCTGAAGATCGATCCGGTGATTCCGCTCTGCAGGCGAGAATGGCTGCCTATGAATTAGCGGCACGTATGCAGCTCTCTGCTCCAGAGGTTTCGGATTTAAGTAGAGAACCAGACTCAGTGAGAAAGCTTTATGGAGTCGGCGACAGTAATACCCTCAAGGATGGTTATGCACAAAATTGCATCCTGGCTCGGCGCTTGTTGGAGCGTGGCGTACGCTATGTAAATCTCTATTGTGCATCAAGAGCCAGCGGAGTGGACGGACTGTTGAATTGGGATGCGCACAAGACCTTGAAATCTGATTACGAGCGGCATTGTCCGATCTTTGATCAACCAACGGCCGCTTTGCTGACGGATCTCAAACAACGTGGCATGCTGGACGACACTCTGGTCTTATGGACGACCGAGTTTGGGCGCATGCCAACACATCAGGAAGGAACTTCTGGCCGTGATCATAATCCCGACGGCTTCACATGCTGGATGGCAGGTGCGGGTGTCAAGGGCGGCACGAGTTATGGCGCGACAGATGAATTTGGTCGAAGAGCGGCTATAAATCCAACCACCGTCTGGGATTTTTACGGAACGGTTCTTCATCTTCTTGGCTTTGATCATGAACGCCTGAGTTATTATTACAATGGATTCGATCGTCGATTAACAGACGTGCATGGTGGGGTCGTTCGTGATGTCCTGGCTTGAAGGGGTGAGATAGGAACCTCCCAAACCTCACAGCACTGCGAGTGGACGCCTGGGATATGTAGATTCTTTGCGGTTCCAGTCTGCGTGGGGCCAAACCTTATCTCGACCAAAAACCAAATGCGCGATCTAACGACTCCAGATTTCAAACGTCATGGGGATCCCCGCATGTTTGGCAAAGGGGAGATCTTAGATGCATATCCATACGTCAACAAACACACAGCGTATTTTTTGAACGACATGTGTCAGATGAGCCAGTCAAGGCTGGCCGGGTGAATCCATCTGATTTCGAGGAAACCGTCTTGGAAAGGTATTGAGTCAGATTTAATTAGTCCTTCTTCTGGTATCGACAGAGCGCTCTGACGCAAATCCTTAAGGCTTGATTTCAATTGACTCTTTTGCAACGGGGGCAGTAAGTAAGCAATTTTTTTTGAAATAAGTGTATGTTGTGGCTCAAATACTTATATCCTGATTTGATGATTTCCTTCGGTATTTCCTCTCGGTGAACTTTTTACAATGCGACGATTGAGCAGTTTGATCTGCCTGAATCATTTCACGATTACTCATAATCTGATAAAAAAGATGGAAATAGCTGGGCTGTGGATGTAAATCTAATCCAGTGAATGCACGTTATCCAAACAAAGCCTCGATCCGACGTCTGACGGCGTCGGTCGTATGTCTTTGTTGGTTGGCGAGTTTTGTCTATTGCCAAACCTTGTGTCTGATGGGGGCAGACCTGAATCACTTCAGGGATGGTTCATCCACCGAAACGTCTGCCACTTGTCACGGCGCAACAAAAGCATCATCGCCTCCTTGCCATTCCAATTCGGGATCATCAGATTCAGAAGGAGGAAGCCTTTGTTGTTGTTCTGTGGATTTGATCAGTCAAAACGCACATCAAGCTGATTGGGTTCAGGCTCATGATTTGCTGATCCCCCAACATTGCCTTTTGCCAAGTATTCAGCCCGTTTCGTCCATTGAGACAATGCTCGATTACTTGTCTTCTCAATCATGGCGTGACTGGACGCTCACACCTGAACTGTGTCTTGGGCCGGCTATTCACAGCCAGGCTCCTCCTTCTTTTTCCTAATCCTCCACTTCTCGTTGTGACCACCTGTTTTCTTGTGGTCTTTGATTTTAATTTATCTGCCAGAGACTGACGTTTCGTCGGTCAGGCAAGTCATTCGGGCCTTCATAGAATCGTTCGATTGATGGTGAGATTTCCCGATGAATATACAAAATTTACTTAATCCTATTTGGAGCCTAGTTCCAAGTGTCCTTATGTTGGGCTGTGCCACATCTATTTCCAATTCCTATGATCATAGAAATGGGACGACCGAAAAAATGCCTCAATTGAACCCAACGGCATCCATTTCCGATCGAGGAATCGAAATGGAACTACAGTACTCTTTAGAAGGTTATTTGGAATATGCGGCATTACAAAATGCTGGATTGCGTTCTAAGTTTTCACAATGGAAGGCGGCTCTTGAACGAATTCCACAGGTTTATTCACTACCCGATCCCAAATTCAACTATGGTTATTACATTAGCGAAGTGGAGACACGTGTGGGACCGCAAAATCACCGTGTTGGGATTGCTCAAACCTTTCCTTGGTTCGGGGAATTAGGTTTGAGAAATGATAAAGCCTCAGAGGAAGCCGAAATTGCAAAAGAACGTTTTGATGCGGAAAAGGTAAGGCTTTTTTACCAAGTGAAAGCTGCTTATTACGAATATTATTACCTGGGCCAGGCAATTGATATTACACACCAAAACATTGAATTGCTGAAAAATCTCGAAGGTGTGGCTCAGGCGAAAGTGCGGGCAGGAAGTGGGATAGGTGGCGTCATGCAGGCCCAGATTGAAATTGGCAAATTGGAAGACCGATTGAAGACTTTGAATGAAATGCGCCTTCCTGTTTTGGGGAAACTAAATGTCGCCGTTGGTTTAGAAATCGAGAACCATTTACCCATGCCAAAAACCATCACATACTCGCCGGTTTCGATTGAGTGGGATCTGTTGTCTTCATTCATCAATAAATCCAATCACGAGGTGAAACGGCTGAAGCATCAGGTGAAAACAAGATCCATTGATGTAGCACTAGCTAAAAAACAATTCTATCCCGATGTGCAGCTGGGCGTGGATTACATTGCTACCGGGGAATCTGCCAATCCTGGTATATCGGACAGTGGAAAGGATCCCGTAATGGTAATGTTTTCGCTGAATATTCCTTTGTGGTATGGAAAAAAACGTGCCGCTCTTGCCGAAGCGGAACACCAGTATCATGCATCCATAGCCGACCTTCAGAATTCAAGGAATCAACTCAATGCTGATCTGAAAATGGCGTTGTTTGAATTTCAAGATGCTGAACGAAAATTCATATTATATCAAACGACACTCACAACCTTGGCCAGGAATTCACTGAATGTTGCGCGTGAATCTTATGAAGGGGGGCGCGTAGAATTTTCTGAACTTATCGATGCTCAACGCCTGTTGCTCGAATTTCAACTATCTTATGAACGAGCGCGGACTGATCACGAAATCAGTCTTGCGAAAATTGAAAGAATCCTTGGTAGAAAATTACCCCAGCCTCTGCAAATGGAGGGAAGTCCTAAATTATGAAAAAGATTTTATTATTCAATATCCCCATTGTTGTTTTGGCTTTTCTTGCAGGAATGCTTTTTAAAGGCAGCTCCAAACAAATTCGCATGGATGGTTTAACGGAGCATGCAGATGACAGCAATGTTGCTTTTTACACATGTTCGATGCACCCGTCTGTTAAATTACAGGATCCAAATGCCAAGTGCCCCATCTGTGCCATGGATCTTATTCCAGTTACATCCGGGACCGATGATTTGGCGGGATTTCCTTCCTTATCGCTTTCTCCAAGAGCCATGAAATTGGCTGAAATCGAAACAACCGCTGTCGAACGTAAGTTTGTTGAAACAGAGATTAGGATGGTGGGTAAAGTGGAATATGATGAAACACGCCTGTCCTACATCACCGCTTGGGTGCCTGGACGTCTTGATCGGCTTTATGTCGATTATACTGGAGTAGCGGTCAACAGGGGAGATCACCTTGTAGATTTATATAGTCCTGATTTATTGTCGGCACAGGAAGAATTGCTTCAGGCTATCCAAACATCTGAATCTTTGAAGACCAGTGAAAGCAATTTTTTGAAAAGTAAATCCTTGGCCAATATCGAATCGACTAAGGAGAAACTGCGATTATGGGGCTTATCTGAAGATCAGATTTCAGCCATCGAAGAAAGTGGAACTTCCACGGACCATATCACCATCAATTCACCGATTAGTGGCATAGTCGTTCACAAGGATGCCTTGGAAGGGATGTATGTTAAAACCGGTAATCGGGTATACACGATTGCAGATTTATCCAAAGTATGGGTCAAGCTCGACGCATATGAATCTGATCTCCCCTGGTTGCATTATGGGCAAGCCGTCGAGTTCCGAACCGAAGCTTATCCTGGACAGGTGTTCAAAGGTCAAATTGCCTTCATTGACCCCATTCTCAATTCCAGCACTCGCACGGTGAAGATCAGGGTCAACCTTCCTAATCCCGACGGTAAGCTTAAGCCAGACATGTTTGTTCGTGCCACTGTTAAGTCGCGAGTGGCAAAAGGAGGGCGTGTGATGAATCCTGATTTAATGGGGAAATGGATTAGCCCCATGCATCCTGAAATTGTTAAAAATGAGCCCGGTAGCTGTGATATATGTGGCATGGATTTAGTGAGTGCCGAATCGATGGGATATGTTTCTGCTGATCATTTGGAGGAAGAAGCTCCTTTGGTGATTCCTGCATCAGCACCCTTAATCACTGGAAAACGTGCGGTGGTTTATCTCTCAACCAAACCCGGCCATTTTGAGGGGAGGGTAGTGGAGCTTGGGCCCAGGGCAGGTGATTATTATATTGTGTTCGATGGTTTGGAGGAAGGTGAGCAAATTGTTAGCAGAGGCAGTTTCAAGATCGACAGCGCAGTTCAAATCCAAGCCAAACCCAGTATGATGAATCCAGATGGGGCAGAAGGTTCCATGCCTCATCATGATCATTCCAGTCATGCTCAAGGGAAATCAAATGATAACCAAATGGAATCAAACCCTCCAGTGGTTTCCGTATCAGATGTTCCTGATGCCTTGACTCAAGTGTTGAAATTAATGTTGAACGACTATCTTGAACTTCAATCTTCCTTAAGCCATGACAGCATAGAAAAAAGTCAAGAACACACAGCCTCATTGAAACATCAACTCGATACAATGGAGGAAGGCATGCTTGAGGAAGATGGCGAGTCTTTTTGGGATGGTCATGTCAATTTGATGGATGCTGCATTGATTCGTATGGACAAGGCGCCTGATATTCAGAACGTGCGTGAGGGATTTTTGGAATTGTCCAACGCGCTGGTCCCAATGCTGAAACAATTCGGAAGTGGCCTGGAAAAAGAGATACTCATTTATCACTGCCCCATGGCATTCAGGGGAAAGGGTGGCGATTGGATTCAAAACAAGTCAGGGATTGAGAACCCTTACTTTGGCAGCTCAATGTTTACCTGTGGTGAGCTAAAAGAGCGCCTGACCCTGACACCAGAAAAGGGGGATGATCTTCTCCATGAGTAAATCGCCTCAAGAAAAGCCAGGGCCTTTGGGAAGGCTCATCGAATTTTGTTTACGCAACAAGGTGGTGGTCATTCTTGGTGTTTTCTCTTGTATCACATGGGGATTGTTGGTCGCACCTTTCGATTGGGAATTAGGTGATCTGCCAAGAGATCCTTTACCGGTGGATGCGATTCCGGACATTGGAGAAAATCAGCAAATTGTATTTACTGAATGGATGGGGCGATCTCCTCAGGATGTTGAAGAACAGGTTACCTATCCTTTGACGGTTTCACTTCTGGGCGTGCCCGGGGTGAAAACGGTTCGAAGCTACTCCATGTTTGGCTTCTCCACAATTTACATCATTTTCAAAGATAACATTGATTTCTATTGGTCTCGATCAAGGGTGCTGGAGAAATTAAACAGCCTTCCTTCTGGGGTTCTGCCGTCCGGTGTTCAACCTACTTTGGGGCCAGATGCAACGGCATTAGGACAGGTCTTTTGGTACACTTTGGAAGGGCTGGATGAGTCAGGGAATCCAACTGGAGGTTGGGATTTAGATGAATTGCGTTCGGTTCAGGATTGGCAGATTCGTTATGCGTTGCTTTCGGTTGAAGGTGTCAGTGAGGCAGCTTCTGTCGGAGGGTATGTAAGAGAGTATCAAATTGATGTGGATCCAGATGCCATGCGTGCATTCGACGTTAGTTTGGAAGAGGTTTTCATGGCAGTCAAGATGGCCAACGTAGATGTGGGGGCCAGAACGATTGAAGTCAATCAGGTGGAATATGTCATTCGCGGTGTTGGGTTCATTAAATCGTTGAAAGATATTGAGAACAGCGTGATCAAGGTAAATGACAATGTGCCCGTTTATGTAAAAAATGTGGCAAACGTGCTCCATGGTCCCGCCCTCCGTCGGGGAGCACTTGATAAGGAAGGTGCCGAAGCTGTCGGCGGGGTAGTTGTCGTTCGATACGGGGAGAATCCGCTTCAAGTCATTCAGAATATAAAATCCAGAATTGCGGAACTAACACCGGGGCTACCCCAAAAAACGTTGGCTGATGGGACTGTGAGTCGGCTGGCCATTGTGCCCTTTTACGATCGTACGGGTGTAATCAATGAAACGTTGGAAACACTCAGCGATGCCCTCTTCGAGGAGATCCTGGTCACCATCATCGTGGTGCTTGTCATGGTCATGCATTTCCGTAGTTCCATGCTCATTGCTGGTTTGCTTCCACTATCGGTGCTCATTTGTTTCAGTGCCATGAAAGTAGTGGGTGTGGACGCCAATATTGTGGCATTATCAGGCATCGCGATTGCCATTGGAACCATGGTCGATATGGGGATTGTGATTTGTGAGAACATTCTCAAAAATCTGGACGACGCCCAGCCCTGTGAGGATACATTACAGATCGTTTTGCGAGCTTCCAAAGAAGTTGGAAGTGCTGTGCTGACTGCCGTAGCGACGACCGTGATCAGCTTTCTTCCGGTGTTTACCATGGAGGCTGCTGAAGGAAAGCTATTCACGCCACTTGCCTGGACTAAAACTTTTGCATTGTTGGCTTCTGTGTTGGTTGCCATCTGCGTGATCCCACCGTTTGCTCACACTTTATTTGCCTCCAAAATCAAAGGTAAAACCTTAAAGAAAACCGTGTTCGGATTAGTCTTCATCACTGGTGCAGGCCTAGGTGCAACATGGGTGATCGGATACTTGAAGGGAACCTCTCCTAACATGCTTTGGGGACTGCTTGGCATCGTTTTTTTAATCACCAGTGGTTATCGCATGATGGAGCATCGTTTGCCTGAATCATTCACGACGCATATACCTCGTGTATTCAATTATTTGGCCGTCATGGTGCTTGGCTATTTTCTCGCAAAACATTGGTTACCATTAGGCCTGGAGCAGGGGGTTTTGCTTAATTGCATTTTTGTGGGTACGATGATTGGGGGATTATTATCCGTCGTTCATTTGTTTCTCAAATATTACGGTTCAATGTTGGAATGGTGTTTGGGACATCGCCTGATCTTTATGTTACTACCCTTGGTTCTTGTGATGCTTGGAGGGATGTCCTGGTTAGGATTCAATGGGTTATTTGGTTGGTTGCCAAACGGGGTGCGCAGCATTGCCCCCCTGGCTCACGCACAGCACCTGTTCCCTGGATTAGGTAAGGAGTTCATGCCTTCGCTGGACGAGGGCTCTTACCTGTATATGCCATCGACCATGCCTCATGCGTCGATTGGCGAATCCATGGACGCCATGCGTAAGCAGGACATGGCGATTCGTCAAATCCCCGAAATAGAAAGTGTGGTGGGTAAGCTGGGGCGAGCGGAAACTCCGCTTGATCCCGCACCTGTTTCCATGGTGGAAACCATCGTTAATTTCCTGCCCGAATACATCACGGATGAACAGGGACATCCACTAACATTCAGATACGATTCACAACAAAATGATTACTTCCGCGATCGTCATGGGCATACTGTAAATGCGCCTGATGGTCAGCCTTATTACGTGTCGGGAAAATTTGAAAGAGATGGGGCAGGAGAATTGATTAGCGATAAACACGGCAGGCCTTTTCGCCTATGGAGAGCCGCATTAAATCCTGAAATGAATGAAGGTCGTGATTTTTGGAACGGTATTGAGAACTCGGAAGATATCTGGAATGCCATTGTTCAAGCAGCCAAGATTCCGGGGTCTACTTCTGCACCTAAACTGCAGCCCATTGCTGCGAGAATTGTGATGCTTCAGAGTGGCATGCGTGCTCCGATGGGGATCAAGGTCAAGGGACCCGATTTGGAAACGATCGAACGGGTTGGGTTGAGATTAGAGCAGCTGCTCAAAGAGGTTCCATCGATTGAACCTTCCACTGTTTTTTCTGATCGCATTGTTGGAAAACCCTATTTGGAAATTGTGATCGATCGAGAGGCTATTGCAAGATACGGCATTCAATTGGCTCGGGTGCAAGAGGTGATTGAAGTGGGTATCGGCGGGAAACGCATCACGACAACCGTGGAAGGTCGCGAGAGGTATCCAGTGCGCGTGCGATATCTTCGTGAGCTGCGTGATCAGATTGAATCACTTGGCCGCATCCTGGTTCCCGCTCCGAATGGAAATCAAATACCATTGGGACAATTAGCAAATATCGAGTATTTGCGTGGTCCTCAAAGTATCAAGAGTGAGGATACATTCTTAATTGGGTATGTGCTTTTTGATATGAAACCCGGTTACGCCGAAGTGGAAGTGGTGGAGGCTGCCGATGCCTTTCTGCAAAGCAAGATCACTGACGGTACTCTGGAAATTCCGGATGGTGTCAGTTTTACTTTTGCAGGAAGTTATGAAAATCAGGTGCGATCCGAAAAGCGCTTGATGGTTGTTCTTCCTCTCGCCTTGTTGGCCATCTTTCTGATTCTTTACCTTCAATTTCGTTCTACTGCGAATGCAATGCTCGTTTTCTCTGGAATCATTGTGGCGTGGGCCGGCGGCTTCTTGATGCTGTGGTTTTATGGTCAGGATTGGTTTCTTAATTTTTCGTTGTTTGGTTTTAATTTTCGAGAGCTCTTTCAAGTCCGTCCCTTCAATTTAAGTGTCGCCGTATGGGTAGGTTTTCTTGCCTTGTTCGGGATCGCATCCGATAACGGTGTTATCATGGCCACTTACCTGGATCAAAAGTTTCGAGGATTAAAGGATATGTCTATTTCAGATATACGCCTTGCCACTATCGAGGCAGGTGTCAGACGAGCACGTCCTTGCATGATGACAACCGCCACCACCGTATTGGCGTTGATCCCTATCCTGACTTCAACCGGGCGCGGATCAGATATCATGGTTCCCATGGCGATACCTTCCTTTGGTGGCATGCTGGTGGTGGTTATCAGTATTTTTGTCGTACCTGTTCTTTACTGCTCAATGAAGGAATTTACGCATCGAACAAAGATGCATGCAGATACCGGAGCCTTCTTGTCTGCCGCCACCTTGTTCATCCTGCCATTGTTGTACTGTGGTTTGTTGGAATGGAAGAATCAGGGATTGAGTCAAGGTAGTAAGAGAGATCAAAGGGAGTGATTCAAACTGGGGAAAGACATTCTCAAAGGATTTCCATTTGGTAGAGCCATGTTGCTGCGCTGCGATAACGCATCCAACTGTAATTGTTACAGATATATTCTTGAAGACGCGCGTGGCCCAGCCAAACAGGATCTTTCCTTTCGGTTTGAAACACTCCTTCAATCAGAGGAATATTTCATGACTTCTAATTCAAAATTTTGTGAACTCTGTGATCTCCGTGATCAATTTTCACTCATCACACTCGCAAAATAAAATTACCACACCATCACAAATCTTGAAGTTTAAGCTTGTCAAATCCCGCAGGATGCAGAGTTTTCCTCCTCTGAAAACGAACAAACAAGATCAGCAGGTATCCAATGACAAAGGGTGGATGGCTCCCAACTTCCCTTGGGAACCACGACGCTTTCCAATCTTTTACGGTTGGGTCATCGTGTTTGGAGCCACTGTAGGGACTCTATTCACGATCCCTGGTCAAACGATGGGTTTTAGTGTCTTCACTGATATTCTCATGAAGGAACTTGGTTTGTCTCGTGTGGCCTTGAGTCTTGCCTATTGTATTGGCACCGTTGCCAGCGGTCTGATGCTGCCCTGGATGGGGCGCTTGCTTGATCGATGGGGAGACCGGCAGATGACGGTTGCCGCAACGGCAGCTACGGGTGCGGTTTTGTTTTACTTGAGCGTAGTCGCTGATTTGAGTCGCTTGCTGTCACAGATGTTTTCTGAGCGCTGGCAGACGGCATGTTCTTTTGCATGCATCGGTTTCGGTTTTTTCATGATACGCATCTCAGCTCAGGGGGTGTTGTCGATGACTTGCCGGAACGTGATGGGTAAATGGTTTGATGTCAAAAGGGGGATGGCACTTGCTTTTAGTGGCGTCTTCGTATCATTCGGGTTTTCCCTTGCTCCGCGCTGGCTGAATCACTGGGTCGAACAATATGGATATGAAGGCACCTGGAGATTAATCGGTTTTTCAACGCTTGCTATCATGGGGCCTTTGGGTTGGCTGATCTTCCGAGATAGACCTGAGGATTGCGGGCTGATGATGGACGGCGTCACGCAAAAAGCAGAAACCTCCACTAACATGGACATGGTCATTCATCATGATTTTACACTGAAGGAAACCCTCCAGACCTTCTCCTTTTGGCTGTTTAATCTATCCTTTGCTTTCTATGCCATGTTTGCAACGGCTTTTACCTTTCACATTCTTTCCATCGGTTCTGAATTTGCCTTCAATAAAGAACGGATTTTGACTTTGTTCGTCCCCATGGCCGTGGTCAGTGTCGTCACGAATTTCAGCTTCGGCTGGATCAATACCAAAATGCGATTGAAGTATTTGCTCATGTTGATGAACCTTGGAGGGCTCGCAGGAGTTTTTGGGCTTTATCAATTGACCCACAACTGGGGTGTGATTGCCTATGTGGTTGGCAATGGAATTGCAGGTGGTGGCTTTGTCAGTCTTTCGGGTATCATATGGCCAAGGTTTTTTGGTCGCTTATGGTTAGGTTCGATCAGTGGAATCAACATGTCCACCATGGTCATTGCAAGCGGTATGGGGCCTTTGATTTTTGGTTGGAGTGAACAAATGGGAGGTTCCTACCGCCCGATTTTACTACTGAGCATGATCATCCCTCTCGCACTCGCCATTCTCAGCTTCTGGGCTGATAATCCTCAAAGAAAACTGGGTGACACACTTAGCAGTTAAAACGGGTTGATCAGACGATATTTGTTCTACTCCGCTGCCTAACTATGTAAGCTCTCTGCATCCACTTAATTCTGCCTTCGATTTATTGGTGGATTTGTGGACAGGATGCATTGTATGCAGATACCATAGTTACCTTTGAGAGTCTTTGGCGACAAATCTAAAAGTCATCTTGAGCAAAAGCAGAAAACAAAAATGGTGAATTCATTGAATCAAAAGATTCGCAAGGTGATTGGCTGTTGCATGCTGATCAACCTGTTCATCAGCTTACAGGCAAATGATTCATTCGATATCATAAAAGAGGCATACCTTCACAACGATCATCTCAGATTTGAATCAACCGTCCTGATTCAGGATAACCTGGATGAGCCTCTTGCTTTTGAGGTGCTTGATGATGGGCGTGTTTTCCTTATAGAGCGGAAGGGAACCATCAAGTTGTATCAGCCCACTGATGCGAGCGTAAGGACAATCGGGTTCCTGGAAGTCAATACGAGCGGTAACGAAGAGCAGGGTTTAGTGGGGATGACTCTCGACCCCGATTTTCGAGAAAATGGATGGATGTATCTTTATTATTTTCATCCGAATCAAGCCAAGGCGATTATCAGTCGCTGGGATATCCTTGATGATACCCTCATGGCGGATTCAGAAAAAATTCTGTTGGGATTTCCTGCACAACGTGAAACCTGTTGTCACACGGGGGGAGGGATGACTTGGGATAAGGATGATAATCTTTATATCGCGACAGGGAACAATACCGGGATCAATGAAACATCCCACACTGATGAACGACCGGGTCGTAGTAGTTGGGATGGCCAGCGTGGTGCTTCCAATACCGATAGTCTTGAAGGGAAAATTTTGAGAATTTACCCAGAACCCAATGGTAGCTATTCCATTCCCCACGGAAATCTTTTTCCTCTCACCACTCCTTTGACACGGCCGGAAATTTACACCATGGGCCATCTTAATGCGTGGAGAGTTTCCATCGATAGTGCGACAGGTTATCTATATTGGGGGGAGACGGGGCCTGACGGAAGCGAGGATTCCAAACTCGGACCAAAAGGATTCGATGAATTCAATCAAGCTCGTGGTCCGGGGTTTTTTGGGTGGCCCTATTTCATGGGGGATGCTGCATACCCTCTCATGGATTATGAAACGAATACTCCCGGTGAAATAAAAAATCCGAAATCTCCAACGAATCTTTCACCCAATAATACAGGGATGACTGAATTGCCTCCTGTTTCTCCTTCCTTTATCAATTATTCCCATGATCAAAATGAACGATTTCCTTCCCTGGGAACCGGGGAGCGCTCGGCCACAGGTGGGCCCGTCTACCGTCGAGCAGATCATCCAAAAGCCATGCACCCATGGCCTGATTATTTTGAAGGCAAATGGTTTGTTGCAGAATTTTCAAGGAAAGCCATTTTTATGATAGCCATGGATAATGAGGGCAATGCTCAATCCCTTGAACGATTCCTGCCCGATTACCATCCCTCGGGGCCTATCGACATGAAATTTGCTCCAGACGGGAATTTATATGTTCTTGAGCATGGCGAGGGACGGTTTAAGTCAAATTCCGAGGCAAAATTGGTACGCATCATCTATGATGATAACGGCCACTCAAAATTGTAAATATTCCATCTGAACTCAAATGATGCGCCACCGGTCAAAACCCTTATCAAGATTGTAAATACCCACCATGAAATCCAACTTAAATATTTTTTCACGACGGCACTTCATGCGTCAATGCGTCCTTGGAGCTTCACTCTGGCAGGTCAACGGCCTGATGGCCGAGGCTTTGGTCAAGACGCCAAAATCAACGGAAGGCCCCTTCTATCCCGATACTCTCCCTCTGGATACGGACAACGATCTACTGATCATTAATGATTCGATCAACCCCGGAGTTGGACAGGTCACATGGCTGAGCGGCCGTATTTTAGATGCGCATGGCCAACCGGTACGCAATGCTCTGGTTGAAATCTGGCAATGCGACGGTAAAGGGGTCTACTATCATTCGGGCAGTGGTGATGACCTTAAGCGGCGTGATACCCACTTTCAGTGTTTCGGCAGATTTTTAACCGGAGCCAAGGGTGAGTATGTGTTCCGCACCATCAAGCCGGTGCCTTACCCGGGCCGCACACCCCACATACATTTCAAGGTAAAACGTCAAGGCAAGGATCTGTTAACAACTCAGTGCTATATCAAAGGTCATCCTGGTAACAAAAAAGATGGATTGTGGAAACGTATCAAAAATTCAAGGCAACAAGCAAATGTGACTGTTGATTTTACTCCCATTCCAGGCTCCATGATGAACGAATTGGCTGCAACCTTTGATGTGGTGCTCGGTTGGACCCCGAAAGCTGGTTAATCGCTCACGCAATTTGAATGCATCAATCATCCAAAGCATCATGAAGATCTTTTTAGTTCAATTATCAGCTAGCTTAATGTTTTTCTCTGCGTTTTTGCTCTCTGCAGATTCACTGGATGATATTTACAAACTGGGCCCGGATTCATTACCGCAGGATGGAGTTCCCAAAGGCGCGGTGACCGGACCATTGACCCACGCTAGTCAGGTTTTTCCTGAGACGACTCGTCATTACTGGGTCTATGTGCCAGCTCAATACGATGCAGCTTCGCCCGCTCGTTTGATGGTGTTTCAGGATGGTCATGCTTTTGTCAGTCTCGACGGGGCTTATCGCATCCCCAATGTGCTGGATAATCTCATCTATCGACGGGAAATGCCGATCACGATCTGCGTTTTCATCAATCCGGGAAGATTGCCCCATCAAAAGGAGTCATCTTCAAGTGATTGGGGAGATCGAATTAACACGCGCCCGAAAGAATACAATGAGCTCAATGATCATTATGCGCAAATGATCGTGGACGAATTGATTCCGACGCTGAAGAACGATTTCAATATTTCAGATGACCCGAATGATCGAGCCATTGGAGGAGCCAGTTCAGGTGCTATTTGCGCCTTCACGGTTGCCTGGCATCGAACGGATGCATTTCGCAAAGTCATCAGTACGATTGGCAGTTTTACCAATATCCGTGGTGGACACGTTTATCCTGAATTGATTCGCAATTCAGAAAAGAAGCCCATTCGTGTCTTCATTCAGGAGGGGATGAATGATAATCGGGGCAAACGACGTGGAGGGAAATACGATCCCGAATGGGATTGGTACTTACAGAATCGCAAAATGGTTGAGGCCCTTACTGAAAAGGGTTACGACCTGAATTATAGCTTTGGAATTGGTACGCATTCAAACAAACATGGAGGCGCCATGATGCCTGAAATGCTTCGATGGATTTGGCGTGATTATCCACGTCCCACAGATGATCCTATGGATGATGCCAACCGGCAACTGCTTGACGTGAAAATGGAAGATGAACTTGAATAGGCGTCTTAATCAACAGTTAAGCCCAGCTAAATTGAAATTAAAAAAGCCGGGTTCCTCATCGGGACCCGGCCTCAATTTTTGTTTCTGATTATCTCCCGCTGCCGTGTCCTCTTTGTTACAAAAAAACAAATTTTTTAAAACAGCCTTCGTGTCCCCTCGCTTCAGCAAATCTCAAGAAAGAAGTGGAGAATCAAAAACAAATATCTTATTTGATGTCGATTAATTCGACGTCGAATATCAAAGCAGCGTTAGGGGGGATCAGGCCACCCGCACCTCTTTCGCCATAGGCCAAATTGGATGGAATGAAGAGTTTGATTTTTCCACCCTTACCCAACAACTGCACACCCTCGGTCCAGCCGGGAATAACCTGATTCAATCCAAATACAATGGTCTCATTCCGCTTGTATGAACTGTCAAACTCCGTGCCATTGAGTAAGGTGCCTCGATAATGGACTTCCACTTGATCCGTAGGACCCGGTTTTTCCGCTGATCCGGCTTCCTCTATAATATACTGCAGACCGGATGCGGTTTCTTTGACGTTTTCCTTTTTACGGTTTTCGGCCAGGAACGCTTCCCCTTTTTCTTTTTCTGAACTCACTTTTTTGACTTCTTTCTTTGCTAAAGCCGCGACAGTTGATTCCAGCGCAGCAAGATCGTATTCACCCTTCAGTGTGACGGACTCGATCACGACAGGGGTTGCGGGCACTACCTTACCACCAGGGTATTTGGCGTCCGTCTTGGTTTGAGTGTTGCGGATTTTATCCACGTTTTCCATACCTTCCACCACTTTGCCAAACACCGCATAAGCCGCTCCGCCCCTTGGCTGGTCCAGAGATCCGTTGTCCACCACATTGATGAAGAACTGTGAAGTTGCGGAATCAGGAGCATTGGTGCGAGCCATGGCAATGGTACCGCGCTTGTTTTTCAGGCCATTTGTCCATTCGTTCTTGATCGGGGCCATGAGCCCTTTGAGTTTCTTGTCCAGTTTTGCATCAAAGCCACCCCCTTGAATCATGAATGTGGGGATCACACGATGGAAGACAGTGCCGTCATAGTATTTTGATTGGGCATACCTGAGGAAATTCAGTGTTGAGACGGGAGCCTTCTCAGCATCCAATTCCAGCACAACATCCCCGAGAGTAGTTTTCATGGTGACTTTGGGGTTCGCTGCTGAAAGCTGAACGATGGATGCCAGAAGCAAACCGCATAGAACAGCAGCGGTTTTATCAGTTAAAGATTTCTTTGAACATTTCACGTCCCCAAATTAAGCAAGCCATCAAAAGGGATCAAGCACGAACAGGGGCTTGTTTTATTCACGAAATATCCAGCGACCAGGGCCGATCGCATTTGAAATTCCAAGTCCATGTTCTGTCAGGAGAATAACGAGAGGCAATCATCAGTGGGGCGTTTGACTTTACTTCGTTCCTTCAACGCAGGGGAATTAACGGACGTGCCTGAGAATTTCATAAAAAGCTAATTCCATCTCTTGTCTAGCAAGAAAGATCACCCTAAACTCAACCTTCAATGGAGAGTGGAGGGTGCCTGGTGGTCCCCGCGGTCTTCAAAACCGTTGAGAGGTGGTCAAGCCATCTCTGGTGTGTTCGATTCGCACCCTCTCCGCCATTGCCTATAAGCGTTGTATCAACATTGTTTACAGTGATTTATGCTTCCAGAATTCGCTTGTTTTGCGCAAATAATAACTTGTCTTCTTTCGTAACCGATTACCCTTCTCCTGTAAAAAAAGCCATACTCAACCTATACTTGTTATGGCATGAATAAGCGGGCGAATAAAATCAAATTCCGTGGCGTTACTATTCGTGAAGGCATGAATGTATCAGGAACAGTTTCATTTCGCGTTGAATGCCTACTGGCTTGGTTTATCGGACGCAGATTCTTCGGAAATTCAAGGAATTCAAAATTTGGTATTCCTAACGCCTAAGCAGGCTGCCAATTATCTTCACCTAAGTTCAAAAACAATATGGAACCACACGTTTTACGAGATTGTAGCTGAAGAGATTCGCCAAGAAAAATTGGTAGATAGATTGTATACGAGGATTTTCGCATCACCTGATTTTCTTAAAAATAAAAAGCACCACCGCAATACAAGCGATGAAGATTCCAATGCGAATTCCAACCGCAATAAGTGCCGATGGTGGAGGTGCTGAAAGTGCCAACACTTCGTTCATATGAGTTCCTAAATCCACAACAAAAACAAACCAGTGACCACCACTGCAAAAAGCCACTGCAAAAAGTCATTTAACATTTCGCAGCCTTACGCACCGCATTGCGAATCCACTCGCTCATTGTCTCGCCTGATTCAATAGCTTCACTGGTCACAGCATAATGCTCACGACTGCTTAAGTGAACCCACACAGGTTTGCTTTTTGGTATCCATATCGGAGGCGTTGCAGGTTTTCCTCCTATCCTATTTCCGAGAATAGCATACGCTCCCATTAGTCCACTGAACCCCCACATTTCCCTCGGAGCATCTTCAATCAAAATCTTGCATGTGTGAGGTTAATCACCACCACCACATCCTCCTCCGCAACCACCGCCACAACTGCTGCCGCAACCACCGCCGAAACCACCATAGCCACCAGTAACTGATCCGCTTTTACCGGATTTAGCTACCATGACGACCACGAAAAGTAGGATTCCCATAATCAGCCAGTCCATGTTCTAGAAACACAACGAGACTGCTCATTAGTCAATTACAAAAGGTGAGCGGTTTTATAGGAGGCGTTTCTCTTTCTGGAGGTTTGCACACGCAGTTGGATGAGGGAGTTTCTTTGATTCTCTGAATTGACAGATTCCACGAGCTTGTATCCGCTGATACGACTTCCCTTCTTTACTGGTCCGACAATACCATGATCACTAAGTATTATGCATAGCATTTTTTGGGGCATCCGTCATCAACTCTGTATCCACTCCAATTTGACCCCGTAACAAAATTGGATTCCTTGTCCCAATTCCGATTTCCGTGTTCAAATCATTGAGAAAGCCAAGGTAAGCACTTCGCGTAAGGATAACTTTCGTTTGCTCTAGCCAGTTTGGGTAACTCGACAGTGGGTGAGGCTGCTCCCTGAAAAGGAGCTGTCGAGAAGACTGGGCCATTTCAAACAGAAAAATAAAATAAATATTCAATTCTTCTTTTTTAAGCATACCGTGTTGTCGCCTATTAGATATCGGTTGGCCGCAGCTACACTTGATGGTCAGTAGTCATTCCTTCATGGCAAACTGTTTTCGTATCCAGATCATCTTTGCTACGACATGTTCGGGGGGGGTGTGATGGCCCGCTTCAGGATACACGCGATACTCTTTCGGACTGCGGACTTGGTTGTAAGCGGCGAAGGCTGCTGGTGCAGGGGCCGCATTGTCCTGCAGGCCAACGCCCATGAAGACCGGGCATGCGATCCATCCTGCGAGATTTTTCGGATCGATGTAACTGAATGTCTTGCCCGCCAGCTCCCATGTGTTGTGCGCGGGTGCTCTGCCCAGCCAGTCCCAGATGATCATCCCCGGCCAAGCTGTCATTTTGAAGCTTTTCATGGAGTCGACAACAAAGGGAATGTCCGGCGCGCTCAATGCAATGCGCTTGTCGAGTGCTGCTGCGGCGAATGAGAGCATCCCACCCTGGCTGCCTCCAGTGATGGCGATTCGCTTGGCATCTGCTTCTGGACGTGACGTTACAAAATCGACTCCGCGCAGGCAGTCCATGATTGCTCCACGGTAGAAAAACTTCTGTGGGTCATCCAGACCACGCAGGAGATAATCACCTTGCCCCCACCAGTAATACCCAGGCTCGTCGTCGGTGCTGTTGCCGTGGCCTCGGATGTTGAGTGACAGCACTGCCATGTCATGTATTGACTGCGCCGGCTGCATTCCTTGTGTGTAACCCGGCACCCTCAGTAGCACTGGATGCGGCCCGGCAGACTTCGGCACTTCGAACCATCCGCGAATCCGGACATCCCCAAGGCTGCGCATCTCCACGAGATAACAATCGGTTTGATCTGTATTCCACTTCGGGCTCGGACTGATTTTGTATTGAGGCGCTACGGTGGCCAGCTCCTCGATCGCCTCATCCCAGAACGTCCTCATGTCTTTGGGGGCATCGGGAGAGCGATCCATCTTCTCCGGTGCATAACCGCGCATCCGCGATTGCGAGACAACTGAATCGTCGCTGTCGTGCGAAAAGGTGCAGGTGACTTGGTAGAAGCCGGCTGCGGGGGGATCGAAGCGAAATGCCACCGTATGCGACATTTCGGCTGAAAGCTTTTGAGGTTTGGTGTTGTCGGCGAAGAGCTCTCGCTGGTCTACCAACCAGGTGTCGCTCTCGACCTTCCACTGCACTGTGCCTCTCAAGTTCTCAAACGCCGTGTTGTGTATCCTGGCCGACATATTCATGGGTGCACCTGCCGGGTGAATTCCTTCGCCGCGGCCATGGCTGATATCGACCGTCACGAATTCATGCCAAGTGGGCGCCGACAGCTTTAGGCTGCCTTTGCTGATTCCCCCATCGCCGCCATCATCAAATACGCGCACGGCAATCACGTTCTCAGCATCCCATCGAATAAGCTCGGCTGGCACTTGGTAGTGCCTGATCGTCTTGTCGTGGCCCTTGATATCATCTGGTGCCGAGCCGGTTCGCCCCACCTCCTCACCGTTGAAGTAGGTTACATCTACATTATTCACCGCACCAAGTGATAAAGTAAGTCTCTGGTAGTATTTGAAGTAAGCGCTTTTCTCCACGGCTTTTGGCACTGTGACGCGTAAGCGATACCATCCATAACCGTCATAGTCCTTATAGCCCGCTTTCTCCCACGGTCTGCCGATTTCGATTGATTTCCATCCCGAATCATCGAAATCGGGCCGCGCCCATGCTGCATCGTCGCCTGTGGTGAAACGCCACCCTTGGGTGATGTCGAGAGCCTTGCTGGTTGTGGGGAGCGAGGCCAATGTCAGAAGTATGATGAGGACAAAAGCTCTGGCCGCCGTTTCGAAGAGAGTGTGATGAAATCGAAAGACCATGGCGGGAATATTTCCTGAGACCGCTGTCTTACTATCGGTGTATTGGGAATCTGAATTGATGGGGCCCAACTTTGCGTGA
>Ga0163179_10000336_pt1 | contig 33245 bp, 21 predicted proteins | sample AtlANTMetagenome_FD_109643 | JGI IMG/M metagenome (GOLD analysis project Ga0163179, IMG submission 109643) | Marine eukaryotic phytoplankton communities from the Atlantic Ocean - Atlantic ANT 2 Metagenome | ecosystem: Environmental > Aquatic > Marine > Oceanic | place: North Atlantic Ocean... | reverse complement strand
CGTTCCCGTTCCCGTTCCCGTTCAATTGCCTCAAGACGCTCGCCCCGCTCGCGATTCTGTGCTGGCGGGGAGGAAGTCTGTGAGACGTTTTCGCCGACTTGCGAGCCGAAGTTCGCCACGACTTTTATAAGTGCTCCTACGAGGAGGATGGCGGCCACGCATTTGACAATGAGTCCCCAGGGAATCTCGATCGAGCGGGTGGGTTTGACAGTGCTGACGACGGAGGGTGGGCTGGGGGGGCGGGCAATCCGGGTGACTGGCGCTTCCGGCCCGCTGATCGTAGGACGGAACTTGGTGGTCTGGCGGAGATTGTTCGCGAACTCGGTTACGGACGCGATGCGTTCCTCAGGTTCCGGGGCGGTGGCTTTCTTGATCAGCGTGTCGAGAACGAGGGGAGAGCCGGCGATGGAGGAGGCAGCGGCCGGGCGCTCTCCGGCAGGTGCCTCGCCGGTGAGCAGGCGGTAGAGGATCCTCGCCACGGAGTAGATGTCACTGCGGGGAGAGCGGTCCCCTCCCGCAAGCAGCTCGGGAGCAACATAGTCCCGGTTGTCCTCGCTGATGTCCTTCAGGGGACCATTCCCAGGACCGAGCCTGATACTGAGTTTGAGGGAGGAATCGATACGAACGAGGTGCGGGGCGAGTCCCCCATAGGCGAGCCCCTCCCGGTGAGAGGGTGCGGCAAGCTCACAGAGGGCGATCGTGAGCTCGACCGCCTGTTCATGGTCGATGGGGCCAGAGCTGGCGGCATCGGCGAGGGTCGTACCGGGGTTGGATCGGGGTGCGGGCGATGGAGCGTCGGATTCCATGACAGGCAGGAACGTGCGGAGGCCTGCTCACCGGCCCGACGTTCCCAAGCGAGGGGAGAATAGGCATGCTCGGGCGCAGAGGGAAAGGAGGTTGTCGGGGCGGGTCAGTCACCCTCGGGAGCCGGGCTGGATTCACCCTCCGCTCCTTCCGCAGGGCTCTCCTCCTCCGGCTCTTCGGGAGCGAGAAGCTGCTGCACCTCGGCCTGGAGGGGCGCCACGTCGCGGAGAGGGATCTGGGGATCCTTCACGATAAAGACTTCCCCGGAATAGCGGTGCTGGTAGATGCGAAGGAGGCCGCTGCGGTTTTTCTGGGAGTCCGTCTCGATAAGGAGCTTTTTGCGCTCAAGCATGACCGCGAGGATGTAGCGGGTATTTTCGGTATGGGCTTCGTCTTCCTCGACGAGGCGGATGAGGAGTGCCTCGGGATCGTCCTTCTCGACGATCTCGACCTTGGACTCCACCTCTGGTGGGCGATAGACTGAGCGCCAGAAGGAGAATGGTTGTGGCTCCTCCTCCCCCCGGGTCTCCCAGGCCTCCTGAGAGAAGTCGAGCCGAAGGTAGCCGTCCGATTCCGGGTCGGGGAAAAGGGCAGTGTAGAATGGTTGGCCCTCGCTAAAGGGCGTATCGGTCACTGAGCAGTGGTGGGCGCGGGACTTGATGTGCCACGAGTCGGCGAGGGGCATGGGCGAAGTGAAGGGGATGAGCCAGGGAAAGTGAAGTTGAAGCTGAGGCCGCCTCAATCTTCGCTGGCAAGGGGAGTATGTCTGAGAATGGTCTGGTAAATGGGGCGGCCCTGAAGGCGCCGCCAGAGAAGAACAAGGGCAATCGCGGTGAAGAGGATATTGGTTGCCCAGGCTGCGAGGGCGGGGGGCAATCGGCCGGCGTCCCCCAAGGAGAGGAAGGTTTGTGAGCAGAGGAGCATGGAGCCGATGAGGAAGGCAGCGATAGCTACCCCGCCGGCGGTGCCCCGGCGGCCGAAGACAATTCCCAGCGGCGCGGCGAGGAGGACAACGACAAGGCAGATCCACGGTTGAGCCCAGCGGTAGTGCAACTGGGTGAGATAGGATTGGCGAGGAGCCCATTCGTCGCCTTCATATTGTTGCAGCCAGCTCTTTAGTTCGGGGATGCCAAGGAACTCCTCCTGGAGTCCGGGGGTGACGATTTGCCAGGGCGTTTCGGGAAAATCGTGAATGAGGTAAGGGTCGGGCAGGTCGGTTCGGAACTTTTCCGCTGGGGTGCCATCCGGGAGGCGGGCACGCAAGTCGAGGAGGGTGGCTTCCTTGAATGACCAGGTGCCGCTTTCCGGGGACCAGGTTGCGGACTTGGCGTAAAGCACGGTCGTTGGCCCGTCCTCGTCCTTACTGCGCACGACAACATTTCGGATCGGGTCCTCGGGTGTGTAATCGTAGGGGAAGCTGCCTACGAGCCATGACCGGTGGGCGATCCGGTCCGCCCCGCGGTGGACGTAAAGAACGTTGCGTGCCTGGCTTTTTGAATCTGACTCAGCAAATTCGATGAGAGCTTCCCGGTAACCCTCTCCCCAGGGAGCCCAGTGATAATTCAGGAGGAGGCAGGTGGCGCTGAGGAAGAGCCCAACCGCGCCGAGTGGAGCGATCACGCGGGCGACACTGCGGCCGGTCTGGATCATGGCGATGATCTCCCGGCTGTGGGAGAGCTTCCCGAGTGAATAAAGGAGTCCGAGGAGAAGGGAGAACGGGATCAGGAGGACAAAAACGGGAGGGAGGGTAGTGAGGTAGTAGTGAACCAGGAATGTCGCTGTGTTGCTTGCGCTCTGGAATTTGTCGAAATTGTTGCTGGCATCGATCAGGAGATAGATCACGAGGAGTGCAAGCGAGCAGAGTCCCACGGCCTCGAGCATCAGGCGGGCCAGGTAGCGGTCAAGGGAGCTGGCAAAGCCGTAGCAGAGGGCCCCAATAGCCGGGAGGAAACAAAGCAGGCCCAGCAGGAAGGGACGCAGTTGCAGTGTAGCGCGGTCGCTGTCTGGAAATCCGAGCAGGTGAATGTTCACCGCTTGGATCTCGCCCGGAACGAGAGCGAGGGACACACCGGCGCCGAGAATCGCGAGGACGACGCAGGGAACAAACTTGGAAAGCGGTGAACGGATCGCTACTGGTTATTGGTTATTGGTTATTGGGGAGACTGAAGTTAAAATGGCAGGGAGGTCGAGAAGAGAGATGGGGAGAGATCGTATTCGCAGCGCACAAGGACGGGGGGAGGCCGCCGGGTTGGTATCGTGATTCTTCCGAGCGGTGAGGCAGGCGGTTCGTCGTTGGCGGTGGACATGCGCGAGGCCTTTTCGGGGGAGGGCCTTCTCGCGGGGTCTCCCGACTTCGAGTATCGGCCGCAGCAGCAGGAGATGGCTGAAGCGGTTGGGCGATCCCTGGAGCAGGAGTCCTCCTTGGTGGTGGAGGCTGGAACGGGTGTGGGTAAATCGCTGGCTTACCTCTTGCCTGCAATGTCCTATGGCTTGCAGATGGGGCGGAAGGCGGTCTTTTCGACCCATACCATCAACCTTCAGGAGCAACTCCTGAGGAAGGATCTGCCCCTGGTACGCAAGCTGATGGGGCGGGGCTTTCATGCGGCTCTCCTGAAGGGGCGGAGTAATTATTTGTGCCCTGCCCGGCTGAAACGCGCACGCATGAACAGTGGCGACCTGTTCAGTACCAGTGAGTCAGACGAATTGGAAGCGATCTGGAAGTGGTATGAAACTACTGAGGATGGTACTTTGAGTGACTTGGACTTTCAACCTTCTCCAAAAGTCTGGCAATTGGTCTGCAGCGAAGCGGAGATTTGCACGACCCGCTCTTGTGGTGTCCGAGGGGATTGTTTTTTTCAACAGGCTCGGAAGGAAGCAGCTGAAGCTGAGGCAGTTGTGGTTAACCACACTCTTTTTTTCTCCCTCTTGGACGTGGAAGCTTTGCTCGAGGAGAGCGGTTTCCTCTTTCCGAACGATTTCGTGGTTTTTGACGAGGCCCATACCCTCGAGAGCGTAGCCTCTAGCCAGCTTGGCCTGCGGTTGAGTCAAGCGGGCCTGCGTTTTGATCTCCAACGTCTCTATAACCCACGCTCCAGGAAGGGGTTACTACGTTCTCTGGGGGCGAGTAAGGCTATGATTGGGGTCGAGCGCGCGCTCGCGGAGGCAGAGGAATTTTTTGCCGAAATCGGGCAAGCCGCTGAGTTAGGGGGCCGGGGACGTGAATATCGAGTCCGTGATCCTGAGATTGTCCCCAATACGTTGGCCGGGCCTTTGCGCGAGCTTTGGACGGATCTCGAGGGAATCGCAGACGGCATCGAGAATGAGACGAGCCGAGCCGAGGTTCAGGAGGGAGCGCGCAGGCTCAGGGAGGCCCACGGGGCGCTCAAGGACTTTCTCGACCAGGAGGACGAGGGAAGTGTTTACTGGGTGGAAGCTGGAGGAATGGACCGGACCGCCTGCATTCTGCGGGCGGCGCCGATCAATGTGGCCGAACGCCTGCGGCCCATTCTGTTCGCAGAAGGTAAGACTGCGATTCTGACGAGTGCGACCCTGGGAACGGGGGACCCCGATCTGGGCTACTTTCGGCGGCGCGTTGGTGCCGAGAGGGTGGAGGCGCGGCGGATAGGCAGCCCATTCAATTATCAGGAGCAAATGAAGATTTTCGTGGTGAAGGCCATGCCTGATCCGCAGGCTCCGCAATATGAGGAAGCTCTGGTCGAGTGGATCGAGCATTTCCTCCACCGGAGCGATGGGCGGGCCTTTGTATTGTTCACCAGTTATCGAGTGTTGCAGATGGCGGCCGATGCTTTGGAGGAGGTTTGTGAAGAACAGGGATGGCGTCTCCTCGTGCAGGGCCGACGCTATCCGAGGCATCGCCTTCTGGAGGAATTCCGTCAGGACGAGCGGAGCGTGTTGCTCGGCACGGACAGCTTCTGGACGGGGGTCGACGTTCCAGGGAAGGCACTGACCAACGTGATTGTGACCCGGTTGCCCTTCGCGGTCCCTGATCACCCGTTGACAGCGGCTCGCCTCGAGCAGATCGAAGCGGAGGGAGGAAATCCCTTCATGGATTATTCGGTTCCTGAAGCGGTGCTCAAACTGCGCCAGGGAGTGGGACGTCTGATTCGTTCGGCGCGGGATCGGGGAATCGTGGCTCTTCTCGACAACCGGGTAGTGACCCGCCGTTACGGAAGAGTCTTTCTCGGGGCCTTGCCGGAAGCGCCGGTGGAGATCATCGACCGGAAGATCGGGGACGGGTGATTTGGTGGCCCGAGTTCAGGTGGCCCCGCCCCGCATCCGAATTCAACCAATCCCTGAATACCTGAGCGCTTCCTTCAGCAAGCGGGCCGGCCATTGCCCGGGTGCGGTGGGGTGCTCCCCGAGGAATCCGTAGTTCAGGACGGAGCCGAGACTGGCTGCCAGAAGGCGGGATGACGGCCCGAGAGGGCCCATGCCCATCAGGGAAAGGGGGAGTGGGCTCCCGGCGAAGGCCTCGGCCAGGCACTGAAGATCATCGGGATTTTCGAGGGAAAAGGCGCACTTGGCCACATCAGCTCCGGCCTCGGCCATGGCGGCAATGGTTTCCTGCAGCTCGGCGGGGGAAGGGCAACTGCTGAAGTTGTGCCAGCTTGCGACGCGTAGTAGATTGCGTTGGCCGGCCTCCTGCCAGAGCCCCTCCAGATCGGGCAGTGAGCGAAGCTCGAGGTCCATAAGTGTGCCAAACGGCATGAATTTCTCGAGGAGCTCCGCCCGCTGGGAACTGGAATATCCGTGTAATCCTCCCTCATCCGGGTGACGAGCAGTGAGCAGGAGCGGGTGTGAGGTGCCTTGATTTTGGGCGAACCCGAGAACTGGCTCGACAGATTCGACAGCATCGAGGCGCAGCTCGATGATGTCGCAATCCGCGTGCGAGAGGTTACCCTCAAGCACCCTATGATCCCCCACCGCCCCCACAACGAGGGGCTGGTGGCTTCGAATCGCTGTGGACAAATCCTCCATCGAGTGTTCCTGAACGAAGCCGTTGTGGGGTGATTGGTCTTTAGTTGCAAGAGAGCACTGTGCGAGTCACTGCCGTAACCTTGTAAATACGACGTAATCCCCAATTCCTTACCTAGAATTCTGCTCGCCAAAGGGGTTGGTCGTTTTTAGGTTCCCGCAATCAGACGCCCATCATGAAGTCTCCTACTGCACTGTCTTGTTTTTTCCGCCTTTCCGTGGCCTTGGCCATGTGCTCGGCTGCTACCACCGCTCTCTCGCAGACGGTCGAGAAGATCGAAGCCTCCGACCCGACCTTCGAAGAGCTGCAATCCCCAAGCGTGGGAGGGAACACCAGCAAGAAGTCCTGGAAGCCCAAGGACTGGCTCGAGGTTGAGGTAAAGGTAAAGCTTGAGCCCGGCCGGACGGCCCCTCGTGACGGGCATGTCGACCGGCTTACAGTGCGCTGGTATGTGGCGGTGGAAAACAAGATCGACCGAGCTGGTCAGAAATACTTCCTGATGGAGAAGGAAGTGACTCACGTCAATGTTCCGCTCGACGAGGATTTTTATCTCTCCTGTTACCTTTCCCCCGCCACGATCAAACGCCTCACCGGAAGTGACCGGGCCGGCAAGAACTCGATCACCGCCGTTGGTGGTGAGATTTCCGTTGTCGGCGCCGCCGCGCCTGCTCGCTTTACGTCGCAGGGGAATATCAGCAAGCCCTGGTGGCAGTCCCCGACCATGCAACGGACCAACAAGTATCCGTTGCTCAACAAGAATGAGACTCCTTTCAAGTTTCTCTGGTGGGACCGCTACCTTGAGATCGAAGCGGAGACCCGCTAGGCGATCGATTCCAATCTCCGGTGAATGCGGAGCGTGTCACCACGCTTGGCGCGCCAACAAACAAGAACCCTATTATAACTACGGGGCATCCCGTAAGTAACTCCTCCAATCACGATGGCTGACGCAGAGAGCACGATCGCACTGAGTATCGGATCACAGCGTATTTCGATGGCGGTCTTTGATCCCACCAAGGGTGGCGGACTGATTCTGAAATCCTATGGATCGCAGAGTATCCTCGCGGATCCCGCGCAGGAAATGACCCGCCTTCCCCAGATTACTCTGGCGGTCAAGGAGCTGGCCACGGCGTTGAAGGTGCAGAAGCAGAAGGTCCGCTACTCGATGTCGGGCCAGTCGGTTTTCACCCGCTTCATGAAATTGCCTCCCCTTGATGAGGACAATATCGACGAGCTGGTGCAATTTGAAGCCCAGCAGCATGTGCCCTTTCCGATCGAGGAAGTGATCTGGGACTGGGCCATGCTGGACTCCACCGGACCGGAGAAGGAAGTGGCCCTCGTGGCCATCAAGCGTGATGCGCTGACGGAAATCAACCAAACCGTGGCAGAGGCCGGGATTGGCACCCGGGAAGTGGATGCCGCCCCCATGGCTCTCTACAACGCCTTCCGCTACAATTATCCCGGTGAGGATGCGCCGGTTCTGCTCATGGACGTGGGAGCGAAGGCCACCAATCTGGTCTATGTGGAGGGCACCCGGCTCTTTACACGCAGTATCGCGGTTGGGGCGGCTTCCGTCACCACCGCGATCGCGAAGGAATACAACATCTCCTTCGCGGAAGCCGAGGGTCAGAAGGTGAGCAACGGGGTGGTTTCCCTGGGGGGCGGACACACCTCCCAGCTCGATGAGGCGACGGCCCAGCTCGCGACCGTCATCCGGAATGCCCTGAACCGACTGCCGGCGGAGGTGGCGCGCACTAACAACTACTACCGGAGCCAGCAGGAGGGCAACGCCCCTGCCAAGGTCTACCTGGCCGGCGGCGGGGCCAATCTTCCCTACATGCCTGAGTTCCTCGAAGAGAAACTCAGAATTCCCATCGAGGTGTTCAACCCGCTCCAGCGGGTCACGGTTGGCAAGGCGATCGATGTCGAGCAGATCGGGGCGGAAGCGCACATGCTTGGTGAACTTGTTGGTCTTGCTCTGCGCGGAGTTGACGAGGCGCCCATCAAGATCGACCTCGTGCCGGATGTGGTCGCTTCCGAGCGAGCTACCGCCCAGCGGAAACCCTTTCTCCTGGCAGCCGCGGTCATCATGATCGCAAGCTTTGCCATCTGGGCCCTGAGCAAGTCGACCCACGCGGTGACGGCCGAGGAGGAGGCCGGGAAGATGGAGAGGGAAAAGAATACCCTTGCGGGCCCGGCGGGGAAGATTGACCGTCAGGCCAAGCGGCAGGCTGACCTGCAGGCGCTCGGTGATTCTTATGCCGGGCAGCAAGCCATGCGGGTGAAGTGGATCGATCTGCTTGGGGAGATCAAGGGCTACTTCAACAGTCAGGATGTCTGGATTACCGACTTTGAGCCGGTAGGAATGCATAAGGCTGGAGATGAAAAGTCGAGTCGCCCGCGTGCCCAGCAGAGCTTCGGGAATGTGAATTACGGGCAGAGTGCCCTCAATGACCTGAAGCGATCGGGCGCGCCGGCGCCCGTGGCCAGAGGTCGCGGGAGGGGCCGGAGCCAGGGGCCGTCCATTCCCGATCCGCCGGCGGATGCCATCAATGCAATCCGAATCACCGGTTTCTGGAAATCCGAGCCCGGGGCGGTGACCAAGATCGTGGAGAAAATCAAGGCGGACCAGGCTGGGGACGATGCGCTCTTCATCCTGAAGCGGAACCCTGCTGACATGAAGAGCGAGGATCTCACCACCGCGGAGATCCTGCCCGTCTACCAGAGCTCTATTTCAGATGCGAACAAGTTGGCGGAGCAGTTCGTCATGATCCTGCCCCTCAAGAACCCCATTTCAGTCAAATAGCGCACGAGCGACCGCAATTTCAAACGAATCAAAGCCATGGGAGATTGGATTAAAAACAACAAGTTCGAGGCGCTCCTGCTCCTGGTCGTTATCCTGGTGGGACTAGGGGCCTATGTATACGGATCCGGCAAGGGGCGGGCTTACACGGAAGCAAAAGCGTCCTTCGATGAGCACGCTCAGTCGGTCACCCGCCTGAAAGGAAAGAAGCCCTTTCCAGATCAGGCCAAGGCAGCGGCTTTCGAGGAGCAGGTGGATGCATATGAGGAAGTGGTAAATGCCCTTGAAAACAAAATGGCAGCTTACCGCCCCGAGACCTTCGAGCAGATTCCGCCGCCGCGCTTCATTGAGAACCTGAACACGGCCCGGGCCGAAGTGGCCCGCGCTCTTGAGGCCCGCCGGGTCGAATATCCCGAGGACAAGTTCTACCTCGGGTTCGAGAGCTACACCGGGACTCTGCCCAAGGAGCCTGCCACTGCATATCTTGATTACCAGCTCACCGCTCTAAAGGCTCTTTTTGAAACTGTGGCCGCAGCGCGACCGAGTGCTCTGCTTAATGTGCATCGTCCCAAGTTGCCGGTGGAAGAGGGTAAGTCGATGGACGCGAACGAAGAGCCCGCCACCGGGCGGGGAGGTCGTCGGACGAGCAGGAAGCCGAAGGGGCCGTCCGCTCCCTACTATCGCCTGCCGGTGGAGGTGACGTTTCGCTCCACTGAACCGGTGGCCCGCCAGATTCTCTCTGACCTCGCGAGTCACAAGGACCACTACTTTGTCGTGCGAAGCATCCGCATCCAGAACGAGGAGCGGGACAACGCCCCGGAGAAGGACGAAGTCCAGTTCGAGGCTCCCCCGGCCGCGGAGCCGGCAGGAGGGGAAGAGTTTGAGGAGTTTGAAGACTTCGAGGATGCTGACGATCCCGCTGCCCCGGCGGATCCCGAGGCGTCCGCTGAGCCGGCTTTTCCCGAGGACGAGGACGAACCCGTGGCCGGAACCCGGGTTCTTGGTCAGGTCCTGGGGCGGGAGCAGATCTTCGTCCTGCTCGAGATAGACGTTCTTCTCTTCAAGCCCAAGGCCTCCGAGGAAGGGGAGGGGAGTTGATTGCCAGGCTGCGCCAGAAGCTGACCTGCACTCTACCTGTAAAGCACACCTACACCCACGATTAGAACAACCAACCGATAGATCCGATGGCAAATCTTTCTGAAAGCTACGACAAGGCGGTCCTCATTTTCTCCCTGGTGGTCGCACTGGGACTTGGAGCAATGGTCTTCCTCGCGAAGGGGAAGGTTGAGGAGGACTTTGCGGATCCGGCCAGTGGTGGCCGGGCCAGTGCTCCCGAGAATCCGAACGAGCAACTTTACCGAGACACCACCGAGAATGTTGGTGGTGATGTTGTGCTGGCGCCCCCGGTCAATGAGGACGGCCGCGAGATCGAGAACTTCGTGGGAACCCCGCTGTTCCTCGTGCAGGGACGGGAAGATCCGGTTGATCTCGGTGACTCGAGCTACCCCGAGGTGCATCCGCCCATTCCCAATCAGTGGTGGCTTGATAACCGAATTGATCCGGGCTGGTCGGACTCTCCGGACCGCGATGCCGACAGCGATGGATTCACCAACCTGGATGAATTCACCGGCAAGACCGATCCCAATGATCCGAAGAGCTTTCCTGCCCTCATTGCAAAGTTGACCTGTGCGCGTCTTGAGAAGCGGGCCTTCCTGTTCAGCTATACCTCGGATACCACCGTGGGGGAAATCAAGGCCGACGACAAATTCAAGTTCAAGCTCGAGGAAGTGGTCGGGGGGCGCCGGGTCAACACGACCTCGGAATGGATCGAGCCAGGGAAAGGCAGCGACTCCAATGTCTTCGGGGAGGGAGGCGCCCAGTTGCGCTACGAGTTGAAGTCCGTCGAGCAGAAGGAGGAGAAGAATCAGCGCAACGGGCTCGTTGAGAAATTCAACCTGGCCACCATCGAGGATGTGGGCGGTCCCAAGAAAGGGGACGTAATTGAGCTCAGGAAGGGGTCCCGCAACGGGAGAATTATCCGGGATTGGACTGCGGTCCTCGTTCTGGCCGCTGTCGGCGAGGAGGGCAACGAATTGAAGGTTGCCGAGCGCGAGTCGTTTGCCCTGCCCCTGGACCCAGAGGCGGCCGAAAAGCCCTATACATTCGCGGGAGTCAGTGATGCTGGAGCTGCCATCATCGAGTGGAAAGTGGACGGAGAAACCAAAAACATGGAACTTACGCCCCTTGCGCCTGCAAATTAGGACCGATCAGTCAACCCTCGGTTCTTACTCTTTCTGCACTATCCCGGAGAAAAAAGCTTCACAAAGTAGCCTCAACCGTCAAGAACACGCCCTATCACACCATGCAATTAGCGACCCAATTTACCAATCGCACGGCTCGCACCCTTGCCCTTGCCCTCGGTCTCCTTAGTCTTGCTCCCACAGTTGTTTGCTCTCAGGACGACTTGGCTCAGCGGGAAATCCAGCGCCGGGCCGAGAAAGTGCGACAAGCAGAAGAACTCCTCGATGCAGGCCGCAAGGCATATCAGGAGGGGGACTATGAGACCGCTGTTACAAATTACAATGAGGCCATTGGTGTTCTTCCAGGAGGATTCGCGACAGCGGACCGCCGCCGTGCGCTCGAGGCGCACCTCGCCGATGCCACCGTGGCTCTCTCGCAGCAATACCGGCGGCATGGTAAGTATGCCGATGCCCGCGAGAAGCTGAATCAGGTTCTCTCGATTGACCCCAACAACCAGAGGGCTCGACAGGAAATTGAGTATCTGGATGATCCCATCCGGACCAACCCCGCCTTGGACTACACCCACACGACCAATGTCGACAAGGTGCGGCGTCATCTCTACACCGCTGAAGGGTTCAAGAATCTTGGCCTCTTTGACGACGCCATTCGCGAATACCAGAAGACTCTGCGGATCGACCCTTACAACTCCGCTGCCCGCCGCGGGATGGAAGGCATCCATCAGCTCAAGTCGGACCATTACCGCACTGCCTATGACGAGGCACGTGCGAGGATGCTCGCCGAGGTAGATGCTGCATGGGAAATGTCAGTTCCTCCCCCCGTCGAGCTCGACAGTGCGACGGGTGGTCCTCGTCCTTCTCCGATGGGCGTGACGATCGAATTCAAGCTGAAGAACATGATCATACCGGTAGTGGACTTCGACGACACGACCGTGGAGGAGGCCATCGACTTCCTGCGGCAGCGTGCTCAGGAACTCGACAAGTGGGAGCTCGACCCGGTCAAGAAGGGGATCAACTTTGTGATCCGCAAGCCCCAGATCACTGGCGCGGCTGACGCCGAGCTCGATGTGGAAGGAGGCCTCGGCGCCATCGACCCTCGTTCGGCCCGGGTCAAGGAACTGAAGTTGCGCAACGTGCCCCTCTCCAACGTGCTGGACTACATCTGCCAGCAGGCCCGCCTCCGCTTCAAGATCGACGATCATGCGGTTACGCTCCTGCCCGTTGGTTCGGCCGAGGGAGAGGATATCCTGACGCGGAACTGGAAGGTGCCGCCTACCTTCCTCAACGACCTTGGCGGTCAGGGTGATGGAGACGGAGGAGAAGAACTTGATCCTTTTGCGGGAGACGACGGCGGACTTGGTAATCGCTCTCTGGCTCCCCGCCGTCCCCTCATGGAGATTCTCAAGGAGGCTGGAATCGACTTCCCTCCCGGATCCTCCGCTCAGTATATCCCGACGACCTCCACGCTTATCGTAAGCAACACTCCCCAGAACCTAGATCTCGTGGACCAGCTGGTGGAGACCATTCTCGGGGGCACCCCCAAGATGATCAAGATCGTCACCAAGTTCGTTGAAGTCTCTCAGGAAAACTCCGATGAGCTGAGCTTTGACTGGATCGTGACACCCTTCGGATTGGGAGGAACTCTTTCCGATGAGTTGTTTGTTGGTGGCGGAGTGCTGGGCAACGGGCAGATTCGCACGGCAGCGGACTTCATCAGCCCCGTGGCGTTCACAAACATCCCCGGGATCCCGGCCGGTAACAATCAGGCGGTAAGCAACATCATGACCGCAGCCAACCGCAGTGGCGACACGGCGATCACGCGCAACAGCATTGACGCGGTGCTCAACAACCCTAACCGGAGCGCTCAGATCAATCGCCCGGCGCCTGGGATTCTCAGTCTCACCGGTCTCTTCAACAGCGGACAGCTTCAGTTGATCATGCGCGGACTCGCTCAGAAGAAGGGCGTCGACATCATGACCGCCCCGAGTGTGACCGCTCGCCCGGGTCAGAAGGCTACCATCGAAATTATCCGCGAGTTCATCTACCCGACTGAATACGAGCCGCCGGAATTGCCCAACCAGGTTGGCGGTGGCTTTGGCGGCAACGGTGGCGGCTTCGGCGGCCTCGGCGGCGGTGGCGGCGGCGGTGGTGGATTCCCCGTCACCCCGGCAACCCCGACAGCCTTCGAGACCCGCAACACAGGAGTGACGCTGGAGATCGAGCCGAACCTCGGGCCCAACGAATACGTCATCGACTTGCGTTTCGCTCCTGAGATTGTCGAGTTTGAGGGCTTCATCAACTATGGAAGCCCGATCACCTCGCCGGCCTCTGATGCCTTCGGTAACCCGGTTACCGTGACGATCACCGAGAACCGCATCGAAATGCCAGTCTTCTCCAGTCGCCGGGTCAGCACGGGCATTACAATTTATGATGGCCATACCGTGGCGGTCGGAGGCCTGATGCGTGAGGATGTGCAGGACGTTGAGGACAGCGTCCCCGTGCTTGGGGACATCCCGCTTCTTGGCCAGCTGTTCCAGAGCAGTGCCCAGAACCACATCAAGAGTAACCTCATCATCTTCGTTACTGCCCGCATCATCGATGCTTCCGGTGAAAACTACCGGAAGGATGACGAGGTCGATCCTAGCGGCGGCCCGACGGTTGATCCCGTGGGCACCGACCTGGGTGGTGGAGGACCCGGCGTGCTTCCGGGAGCCGGCAACCCGCTCTAGTCCGGAAGGCGAATTACTTTTTCCACACAAGCCCGGCAGAAGCATCTGCCGGGCTTTTTCGTTGCCTGAAAAGGCAGATGGATTTCTGATCCAGAGTCTCTCGCTCCATCCTAGGATTTTCTCTGATGTATTGCTTTGCGCTCACAGGAGGTGTAGCCACCGGTAAGACTACCTTTGGCCGCATTCTGGGTGAACTGGCCCCCTCTCTGGTTCTTTTCGATTGCGATGCTGCGGTAGGCCGACTCCTGTCGGAGCCTGGAGTAAGGGATGAAATCGTCTCCTCTTTAGGAGAGGAATTTTCCGGGAATGGCGCGGGGGGGGTGGACCGCGCCCGCCTGCGCGAACGGGTGTTTGGTGATGAGGCAGGGCGCAAGATCCTGGAGGGAATTCTGCATCCCCGGGTGCGGCAGGAATGTCTTGAGTTACAGAGGGAAACTGCTAACAAAAACCCGTTGTCCTTGTTCGTTGCGGACGTTCCGCTCCTCTTCGAAAGCGGATTCGACTTCGGATACGAGCGATCCCTTCTGGTTGCCACCACGCGTGAGACCCAGATGAGCCGCCTCAAATCCCGCAACGGATACGACGACGCCCTGGCGGAGGCCATCCTCGCCGCCCAACTGCCTATCATGGACAAGGTTCGGCGCGCCGATGTAGTCTTCTGGAACGAAGGACCCCAGGAGGTTTTGCGCCGCCAGATTTCTCACTTCCTTCTGACCCTCGAGCTCTAGAACGACGCGATGGCAGCTAAGAAGAAAACCACCAAGAAAAAGGCCGCGGGCAAGAAGGCTGTCAGCAAGAAAGCTGCCAGCAAGAAGACTGCCAGCAAGAAGACTGCCAGCAAGAAGACTGCCAGCAAGAAGACTGCCAGCAAGAAGACTGCCAGCAGGAAGACTGCCAGCAAGAAGACTGCCAGCAAGAAGACTGCCAGCAAGAAGACTGCCAGCAAGAGGGTAGATGCTGAAAACCCGTCTGAGGATGCAGGAACCGGCAAAGAGCCCTCCACGCCGGAACTGGAATTCGTCTTGGAGAGTGCGGAAGAAGCGGTAGCCGGCAGTGAGGACCGGATGGCTGCGCGGCGAGGGAATGCCTCCAGCGAACGGGGTGGAGAAGAGGAGTCCTCTACCACGGAAGTCGCTGCCGAGCCTGAACCCAGCTATGACGTTCCTGAACGAATTGACGTCAATGAGTTCCGCCAACGTTCCCTGGCAGCTCTCCTTGAGACGGCTTCTGCGTATCCGATCAAGGTCAACAGTGCTGCGGGAAAAAGTCCTCTGATCTTCGGGTTGCTCTCCTTCTACTCCAAGCATGGCACAGTGCTGGAAGCGGAGGGTGTTCTCGAACAAGCCAAGGAGAATTACGCAATGCTTCGGGATCCGAGTCGAAGTTTCCGCACCTCGCCCGATGACTTTTACGTGGCCGGTAATCTTCTCAATCAGTTTGGGTTGCGGGCTGGCCAACGCATCCGGATCAAACTGCGGGCCCCACGTGACCGCGACAAGTATCTGTCGGCGCTGGAGGTTCTGACGGTGGAGGGAATCCCCGCCGCGGATTTTGAGGCGGCCAAGCCCTTTGACCAGTTGACATCGCTTTTTCCTGAAGATCGATTCGTGCTGGAGCGATCTGGAGCGATGGCCGTGCGCCTGATCGATATCGTCGCTCCCCTCGGCAAGGGGCAACGCGGCTTGATCGTGGCTCCCCCCAGGGGGGGCAAGACGATTCTTCTCAAGGAGATCGCCAAGTCGATTGCGGCCAACCACCCCACCACGAAGCTCATTGTCCTGTTGCTCGACGAACGTCCGGAGGAGGTTACGGATTTCGAGGAAACGGTTGATGCCGAGGTATTCAGTTCTACCTTTGACGAACCGTCAAAGAGGCATGCCCAGGTTTCCGACCTCGTGCTGGAACGAGCCCGGCGCCTTGTTGAGCTTGGGCAGGACGTGGTGATCCTGCTCGACAGTCTCACTCGCCTGGCCCGTGGTTATAACAATTCCCAGCGTAGCGGAGGACCGATTGGGAGTGGAGGCCTGAGCCCAAATGCCCTGCAAAAGTCCCGGAAGTTCTTTGGAGCAGCACGGAACGTGGAGGAAGGTGGCAGCCTCACCATTGTGGCCACGTGTCTGGTAGAGACCGAGAGCCGCATGGACGACATTATTTTCGAGGAACTCAAGGGAACGGGCAACATGGAGATCCGCCTGGACCGGGAACTCGCGGAGAGCCGGATTTACCCCGCTATCCACATTCCGCAGAGCGGAACCCGTAACGATGACCGTCTGTATCATCCGGATGAGATGGAAAAGGTTGTCGAGATCCGCCGAGCTCTGACGACCCTTCCGATTGGGGAAGCCCTCGAGACGCTCCTCAGGCAGTTGGGCAAGAATTCCAGCAACGCGGAACTCCTCATGCGGGGTATGATCTGAGCCGCGAATTGGCGGTCCGGCCTGCCTGTTTCGTAGGAGGTTCGCGCGATGCCACGCCCATGTCTTCACATTGCATACACAGTCTTTGTGAAAATCTGCTTGCAGAGGTGACATTCTAAGCCGAAAAACAAAGAGTCCTGATGCCTACGAATACACCTAAGTCTCTAATCGCAGCGGCGTTCCTGCTTGCCCCGGTAGCTTCGAGTAATCCTACGGAGCTCATTTTCTGGAACGTGAAGGAATGGCGGCAGGTTGGTCCCGATGAAAACCTGTATCTGGGTGGATTCACCAATGTCGTGTTCTATGACGGGAGCTGGACGCTCTCGGGCTGTTTTCATCCGTCACCGGCCATCATTCCGCCGAACATTTTTTGCCCTCTTGGCACGACCGCCTTCATCGCGCAAGGCGATATCGATGGGGATGGCACTAATGACCAGGGATCGTTCTGGTCGGTATCCGAAGTAAATCCAGCCACCGTGGTGGAGCCGTTCCGAACGGACCTTTTCAAGATCTACTCCGCACCCCCTTCAGGAATCGCCGACATGCTGCGTACCTCTGAAGGGGATGCAGACGCCATCTTTGATGTCCAGGACACGAGCGTGGTGATCTGGTACAATGTGCTGGCAGGAGCAATCGACGATTACGAAGTCACGCAGTTCGAAGCGCTACGCCCGTATGACGCAGGAGAGAGCGAGTTGAAGCGACACTACGACGATGTTCCTTGGGGACCCTATAAGTTCCTCCTTCCCGGACTGCTGCCTAGCAACGTGCAGGGAACTCCGCCGGACATCGTCTTCGCTGTCGATCACCTTGTCACCCCGGATGCCTATCCGGGCCGGGGGCGGATTGACCAGGGCTGGACGATGAGCAATACAGACTGGGCTGCAGATGGAGATCTCGAGTTTGACCCACGACAGTTCTATGACTTCCAGTGGTTCGGTCTGAATGCGCAGAATGCGCTGCAGAACGATACGCTCTTCTTCTCGATGCGGAGCAACCAGTATCAGAATGGCGAGGGAATCACCCGCACCGAGAACCAGCCAGACAACTTTGTCTCGGGAACGGTGACAGGCGTGGCCTGCAACACGCTCACCACTGATATTGATATCGATGGTGTGCTCGAACAGGGAAAGATCTACCAGCTCAACATCACTTCCGGGCGATTGGACACGGAGATCGAGTATCCCATAACGGTGTTTGGAACCGGCGGGGGCCTCGCCTCCAATGAGATTCTGACCGTGAACGACATCTCAGGCGGGATTGTCACCGGAACGGTCGATGCCGTTGCCGGCAATCAGGTTACGACCAACCGCGACCTGCTTGCCTGCCTTGCGCCAAATCAAACCTACCGACTCCGGATTAACAGCGGTGCGCTCGCGGGCACGGAACAGTTTCCCATCTCATCCTGGGGCGTTCCGGGACCCAGCGACCTTGACAGTGTAGACCCACTGGCGTTGAGCCCTGGTGATGGATTTACCCTTACCCCGGAGGCCGTGCCGGCCGTCAATGCGGTGCAATACGTCGGCAGGCACTTCCTGGAGGGGGATGTTGACCTTTCGAACCTGGTGCCGGGAGGAGACTACCGCATTGAGTTTTTGACAGGAGCGCTCGCCGGAACGACCGATCGCATCCGCAACTGGGGATTTCCAACCCCATTCTTTCTGGAGACCGAGCGGGACTTCTTTGGAGAACTGCAGGAGGGTGATACCTTTAGTATCGACCTCCTCCAGCTCCCGGCCAACTTCATCTCGGTCGGCGACACGATCTCCTTCAGCCAGACCTTCGAAGACTGGGTTCAGGACAAGTATGATGCGGGCGATGTGAACGCAGTCCCTGCCCTGATTCTGGAGGAAGAGTATAATATTACGCCCACGCCGGACTTGGAAGTGGACAGTTTTCTCGACGGCCTTCTTGGAGATACGATTCCTCTCTACGCCGTTGCTCGAGAGGACAATATCGTGTTCCCGCCCTATCCTGTTCAGACCCCGACAGGCGACCGGGATGAGTTTATCGTGGGAACCTTTGACAATCATTACGAAATGGGTCCCTTCTTCTTCCGTCCAGGTGATTCTTTGGCAGGTCGCCTCAATCTCTTCCGCAACATCCCAGCGGGGCAGCTGACCACGGACCGATTGAACTACATCATGCACTTCCGGGTGGATTTTACAGACACCTACGAAGGGTTTGCTCTTCTCGGAGGACTGGCCGCGGCAGCTGGATTCCCGTTTGGGACACCCAGTTCAGAGCGTCTTCCCGATTTTGACTTGGACCGGGATGGAGCCTCCAATCTCCTGGAGTATGCACTCGGGAGCGATGTGGCGGATCCGCTGAGCAAGCCGACTTTCCAGTATGCCTTGGACGAGGTTCTGGGAAGCTGCACGGCAACCCTGGAGAAGCGACCACATACCGGCTCTACGCTGCTCTACCAGTTCGAATACAGCACGGACCTGCGCGCATGGACCACCATTGAAGAGGGAGATCCGATCTTCGAAATCGTGGAGGATGACGAGGACGAGTTGACAGTTGCCAATAGCTTGGCCGATTTCCCCGGCCAATTGCCGGCGCCGGCCTGTTTTCTCCGGGTGCGGGTCTCGATGGTCGATTAAGGTGCTGAGGTCATCTACAGCACGAAAATTCCTGAAGGGCACGGCTTGCGAGTCGTGCCCGGCTTTTTTGGAAAGGAGACTATGAGGCCTGTGTTCTGCGTGTTGAAATACAATCGGTCCGGGCGGTTCCGGATACTCTCCTGCGGATGATCACCACCAGCGCCGAACTTTCCGCACTCGTGGACAGCCTTCCGTTTGGCGGGCCTCCATTCGCGGGAATCGACCTCGAGGCGGATAACTTGCACCGCTACGCGGAACAATTGTGCCTGATCCAGATTTCCACGGGAAACGAGGTCGTCCTGATTGATCCTCTTGAGGTGGATGATCTCACTCCGTTTAAGGACTACCTTTCCGGGAATGCCATATGGATGCACGGGGCGGACTTTGACATGACGCTGTTAAGGCGGGAATTCGGGACGCTGCCCAAAATGATCTATGACACCCAGATCGCTGCTCGTCTCCTGGGAATCCCTCGCTTCAGCTACGCCAACCTGGTCGACCAGTTTTTCGAGGTGAAGCTTTGCAAGGCATCGCAGAAGGAGAACTGGGGACAGCGACCGCTTCCAGCCAAGATGTGCGAGTATGCCAGTAACGATGTCCGTTATCTCCTTCCGCTGGCTGCGAAGCTTGAGGAGGGCCTGAGGTCCCGGGGTCGTTATGACTGGTTCCTCGAAAGTTGTCAGGCAGCCATGGACCGGGTTCTGGAGAGGGACCAGGAACGTGAGGACCCCTGGAGGATTCGTGGAGCGGGGAAGTTGGACCGGCAGGCCCTGTGCCTGCTTCGTGCACTCTGGGAGTGGCGAGACGCCGAGGCCAGGGAGTGGGACCGGCCTCCATTCATGGTTGCGCGTAACCAGCAGCTGATTGCCTGGGCTGAGCAGCTCCTGCAGGGTGACCAGCTTGACTTGCCACGGAATGTCAAAGGAGGCAGGGCCCGGCGTTTCTGGGACTTCATTGAAAAAGCCCGCCAGGTTCCATCCTCCGAATGGCCGCAGCGTCGTAAAGGTTCTGGTCGGCGGTGGAATCCCCAACAGGAAAAACGTTTTGAAGTTCTGGCCGGTAAACGTGATGAAGCTGCTCGAAAACTCGAGATTGAGGCCTCTGTGATCGCTCCCCGGGCGGCGCTGGAGCAGATTGCCTGGGAAGAGGACGCCAGTGCGCATCTTCTGGGCTGGCAAAGGACTGTGCTGGAGTTATAGGCTTGAACCCAGTGGCGGTTTCGGCAGGTCAGCAGGAGGCGGGAGGCGTGATGCCTCTCCAAAGTGGTGTCCGCGCACCCCAGATCCGCTTCCATTGCCCCTCCTGTCACATATTGCTGGAGGTCTCAGCAGACCTGACCGGGGTGAGTGGGCCCTGCCCCGGCTGTGGTCAGGCGATAAATGCGCCGGAAGGGCTGGCTTCCTCCGCCTCTGAGAGTGAGCTCATTCAGCAGTCGGGAGAGAGCCTCGACTCTCCCCGGGAGGTCCAACCCGGGATGTCCCCCGAGGCCTTCTCGCTGCCCTCCAGCCTAGGGGATGGAGAACGCCCTGGATCCGAGTGCTCGGGCCCGGTCGCTCCCAGTAAGGAGGAGGTGTGCCCTCCCCGGCGCTGGCGCCGAAAACGAGAGGAGCCGAAGCGGGTCAGGAGGGAAGGACGAAGCCGCCCCGGGAATGTTATCAGTCCTGGTCCGATGCTCTCGGACCGGAGTCAGGAAAGGGAAGAAACGGTGGCTGTCATCAAGTTTGTGTTGGCTCTTGTCCTCACCCTCGCGACCGTCATTGTCGTCGTCAAGGTGACCAAAAAGGGATTTGCCACTCCTCCTCCTGCGACGCCTGCGGAGGTGCGCCAGAACCGGTAATCCCGAGCCTCTTGGAGGCGGGGATTTTGACGGCCTGAGCGGAGTAAAAAAGTTGCTTCCAAGGGCGTTTCAGGGGCGAAAGAACCTTGTTTCAAACCCGGTTCTGGATCACCTTTGACGCACCTATGCCGAACGCAGAATCGGAGCCTGAAATGCCCGAAATCACGGTCTCGAAAGAGGAGGAGTACGACGCTTCCAAGATCGACAAACTTGAAGGGCTCGACGCCGTCCGGAAGCGCCCGGGAATGTATATCGGAGACCCGGATGAGCGAGGTTTGCACCATCTCGTTTTCGAGGTTCTTGACAACTCGATCGACGAGCACCTGGCAGGATACTGTGGTCGGATCAAGGTGATCATGCATGTTGATGGTTCGATTTCCATCTCTGACGACGGCCGGGGAATTCCGGTTGACATTCACCCCAAGTTCAAGATTCCGGCCGTGGAGCTGGTCCTCACCGATTTACATGCTGGCGGAAAATTCGGACAGGGTGCCTACAAGTATTCCGGCGGATTGCACGGGGTGGGTGCCAAGTGTGTCAACGCCCTCTCGGACTGGTTCAGGGCCGAGGTCAAAAGGGATGGCAAGGTGCATTCCATCACCTTCGAGCGGGGTAAGACCACCAAGCCTCTCCAGGTCACCGGTGAGGTCGACCCCGCGCAAACCGGGACCACGGTCACGTTCTTTCCGGATGCCACTATTTTTGTCGATACCATCGAGTTCAAATTCAACCGCCTCGGCAATCGGTTGCGGGAACTGGCCTTCCTGAACCCGGGACTGACAATCGATCTTGTGGATGAGCGTCCCGAGAGCGCTGATTCGACCACCTATTTCTACGCCCGGGGCATCGAGGAATTCGTCACCCAGCTTGGCGAAAACAAGACGCTCGTGCACCCGGATCCGGTTGTTCTGCGCGGTAAGCGCCAGATCGAAGTCGATTACGATGGCAAGGTGACCCAGGATGATGTCTTTGCGGATGTAGTTCTTCAATACAACGACAGCTATAATGACCAGATTCTCTGCTTCGCCAATTCCATCCCCAATGCGGATGGCGGTACGCACCTGACAGGATTCCGAACGGCGCTCACCCGGGCCATCAATCAGTATGCGAAGGGGAACAAGCTGCTTAAGGAGAAGGACCCCTCCCTCAGTGGAGACGATGTCCGGGAGGGGCTGGTTGCGGTGATTTCGGTGAAGCTGCCGGAACCACGTTTCAGCTCCCAGACGAAAGACAAGCTGGTCAACACCGAGATTGAAGGTGTTGTGAGTTCGATTGTTTACGAAGGCCTGCAGTCCTATTTCGAGGAGAACCCTGCGCTCGCCAAGACGGTGATCGAGAAGGCGGTCAATGCTGCCCGGGCCCGGGAGGCCGCCCGGAAGGCGCGTGAGACGGTTCGCAAGTCCGCGCTCTCAGGGGGTGGGCTTCCCGGTAAGCTGGCCGATTGCTCCGAACGTGACCCGGCAAGGAGCGAGCTTTACATCGTGGAGGGTGACTCCGCTGGAGGTTCTGCCAAGCAGGGGCGGGACCGCCGCACACAGGCCATCCTGCCCTTGCGAGGCAAGCTCATCAATGTGGAGAAGGCCCGCCTGCACAAGGCGCTTCAGAATAAGGAGATTCAGAGCATGATCACGGCGATTGGAGCGGGGATCGGCGATGGAGAACAGGAGGGGGCCTTCAATATCGAGAAGGTCCGCTACCACAAGGTCATCATCATGACAGATGCCGACGTTGATGGGTCCCACATCCGCACCCTGCTCCTGACCTTCTTCTGCCGCCAGATGCCGGAACTTGTCAGGCAGGGCTACCTCTATATCGCTCAGCCTCCGCTGTATCTTGTCACTCGCAAGAAGCGTCAGGAATATGTGCAGGATGATTCGGAATTAAACAGGATTCTCATCGATCTCGGGGCTGACGATGTGCAGTTGCGCTCAGCCGGCGGGGATAAGGTCATTGATTCTGATGCGCTCAGGGGGATTCTCGACACTCTTTCAGTTCTCTCTCGTTACGCGGACAGCATCGAGGGGAACGGTGGCAGCTTTTCCGACTATCTTGCCTCGAGGGAAGGGGAGCACCTCCCGGAATACATGGTGCGCGTCAGGGAAGGAAACGAGGAATCGATCCACTACTTTGTCAACGAGGCAGGGTTGCGTGAGTTTTCTGATGCTAATCGGGACCTGCGCCTCTATGGGGACCTGTCCGAGGAGGAGGAAGAGAAGTTGGCAGCCTCCAATGGGACTGCGACCTCCCGGAGGGCGGTACGCCATGAATTGCACGAGAGTCATGCGGTGGCGAAGTTGCTCGAGCGACTCCGATCCGCGGGTATCGATACAGGCAAGTTTTTCTCGATGGACCAGCCCCTCTACGAAATCCTGGAAGGAGAGGGGGAGAAGGAAAGAGTGGAGCCTCTGTTCTCGGTGCCTGAGATTCTCGACAAGGTGCTGGAAATCGGGCGGCGTGGCGTGACGATCAAGCGTTTCAAGGGCCTTGGAGAGATGAATGCCAAGGAACTCTTTGGGACGACGATGGATCCCGATACACGCCAGCTGCTCCGTGTTCGGCTCGACGAAGACAATCATCTCGAAGCCGATCGAATGCTCGACACGCTGATGGGCGACGTCGTCGAACCTCGAAAACGCTTTATTGAAGACAACGCCCTCAACGTGCGGAACCTCGATGTCTGACCGTGTTCGGCGCTGACCTCGCGACCTGCGAACTTTTCAATCATCACTCATGTCCTCAGAAGACGACATCAAGCCCATCAACGTCGCCGACGAACTCTCGAAGTCCTTTCTGGACTATTCGATGTCGGTCATTGTCTCGCGCGCCCTGCCTGATGCACGGGACGGTCTCAAGCCATCCCAGCGGCGTATCCTCTACGCGATGAACGATCTGGGCCTGGCTCCCAACAAGGCCCACAGGAAATGCGCCAAGATCTGCGGGGATACCTCGGGTAACTACCATCCGCACGGGGAAGCGGTAATTTATCCTACGCTGGTCAACATGGCCCAGGACTGGTCCATGCGTGAAATCCTCGTGGACGGGCAGGGGAACTTCGGTTCCCCGGAAGCCGATCCTCCCGCTGCGATGCGATACACGGAGGCGAAGCTCACCCATCTTGGCATGGCCATGATGGCCGATCTGGAAAAAAGCACGGTCGACTTTGTCCCGAACTATGACGAGACGCGGACCGAACCGACCGTCTTCCCGGCGGCTTTTCCCAACCTCCTTGTCAACGGAGGCACGGGAATTGCGGTGGGAATGGCGACGAACATCCCCCCCCACAACCTGGGAGAGATCGTCGATGCCCTCTGTGCCCAGATTGATAATCCCGAGATCACTCTGCCCGAGTTAATGCAGTACGTGAAGGGCCCCGACTTTCCGGTCGCCTGCGAAATCCGGGGCGTAAAGGGAATCGAAAGTTACTTCGCGACCGGGCGCGGCTCGGTCAAGATGCGGGGTAAAATGGAGGTGGACGAGAAGGAAGGCGGAGCGTCCACCATAACAATTACTGAGGTTCCTTATGGCGTCAACCGGGCCACTCTCCAACAGAGGATTGCCGAGTTACACCGGGAAAAGACCCTCGTCGGTATTTCCGGAATGAGGGATCTCACCGACGAGAATACACGCATTGAGATCACTCTCAAACGGGATGCCCGGCCGCAGGTCCTGGTGAACCAGATTTACAAGCTCACCTCGATGGAGACCTCGTTCAGCGTGAACATGCTGGCAATTCACGAGCGTCGCCCCAAGCTGCTCTCACTCAAGGAGGCTCTTGACTGCTACATCGAGCACCGGCGTGAGGTGGTTGTCCGGCGCACACGCTTCCTGCTGGAAAAGGCCGAGGACCGGGCTGAAAACCTCGAAGCTCTGCTTCTGGCGCTGGGACGTCTCGATGACTTCATCGAGATGATCCGCGGATCCAAGAGTCGCGACGAGGCCCGCGCGAAGGTCAAGGCCTACACCTTCAGTGCAGAAGCTGCCGAGAGCCTGGGCGTGCTTGTCCGGGATCAGCCTAGCCTGCAGGATGGTACCTACACCTTCACTGACCGGCAGGTGAACGCCATCCTTGAGTTGCGTCTTTATCAGCTGGTGGCGCTGGAGCGGGAGAAGATCAAGGCGGATTACGACGAGATTATCGAAGAGATCAAGGATCTGCTCGATATCCTGGCGAAGGAGAGCCGTGTGCTGGGCATCATCAAGGAGGAGCTCCAGCTGGTGAAGGAGAAGTACGGAACTCCTCGCAAGTGTGAGATTCTTCCTGATGAGGGTGAGATCGCGATGGAGGACCTGATCGCGAACGAGAGTGTCATCTGCACCCTGAGTCACCGTGGCTATGTCAAGCGAACGTCCGCATCGGAATATCGCGTGCAGGGCCGGGGAGGCAAGGGCGTTCGGGGAATGGAGACCCGGAGTGCGAACGAAGAGAATGACGACTTCGTCGAGCACCTGTTCAGCGCACAGGCACATGACTACCTCATGTTCTTCACGAATACGGGACGAGTGTACATTGAGAGGGTGTATGAGTTGCCCGAAGGATCACGCGCTTCCAAGGGGCGCAGCATCAAGAATGTCCTGAATCTGCAGCCGGACGAAACCATCGCGGCCATGTTGCGGCTTGAACGTCGTCTCGATGAGGAGAGTAACGACATCACCTTTGGGGAAGACGCAGGATTCGTTCTCTTTGCCACGCGCAATGGCAAGGTCAAGAAGACCGGTCTTTACGATTTTCGAAATTTCCGCAAGGACGGAATCATCGCCATCAAGCTGGATGAAGGCAACGAACTGATCGACGTTCGCCTGACCAACGGGAGCAATGAAATCGTGCTCGTGACCCGTAATGGCCTCAGCCTGCGCTTCCAGGAAGAACAGGCTCGTCCGATGGGGCGCACGGCCGCTGGCGTCGCCGGAATCAAGCCCGTCGGAGATGACGTGGTGGTGGGACTGGCGCTGGTGAGTGACGACAGCACGTTGCTGGTTGCCTCCGAGAACGGAATTGGGAAGCGCACGTCCTTTGGTGATTACCGGGCGCAGACCCGGGGAGGAAAAGGGATCATCACGATGAAGGTAACGGGCAAGACAGGCCCGGTAGTGGGAGCGCTCTCCGTGGAGGAGGGTGACGAATTGATGTTGATGACCACTGGAGGCCTGAGCATCCGGATACGATGCGCCGAGGTTCGGGAGACCGGGCGCAATGCTCAGGGGGTAAAACTCGTCACGCTCCGGGGTGATGAGAAATTGCAGGATATTGCAAAGGTGGTGGCGGGAGAAGAAGACGACCTTGAGGAGGGAGAAGAAGGTGCTGCCGCCGGGCCGGACACGGAAGAAGACGCAAGCGCGTAGACCGATAGTGCGAGGCCTGGAACGCGATCAGGAAGCACGTCGTTTGTGGGTCGCGGTGGGCTGAATGGAGTGAGACCAGGTTCATTGGGCTGAATTGGGTTCATACTTCTGAGGTTCCGCCTGCACCTGGCAGGGGCATCCGGGGGTGCATGGAAACTTTGGAATGCTCATCTCACTCTCGCGGCACAGGCCCCCGATGAGAGGGGTTGAAGGGTTGCTTGCCGGGCTCTTCCCAGGCCCAAGGGGGTTAGGAAAACAGGAAGCTTTTCGCAAGAATCGCTGTAAATTGGGTGTTATCTTCAGACTCTGGCCGGGGTAAGCTCCGAGATGACAGGTTGCCATGATGCCCGCTCAATGATTCAATCCCGCGCCAGACAATCATGATTTGCCATCGATTTGTTCCCGGATTTGCCGCAGCTGCCATGGCAGCATGCCTGATTGCCAGCCCCTCCCTGCTGGCTCAAGATGACGATGAAAAGCGCAATCGCGCCCTTCGCATTCTTGCCGTCGGACAGGAGCCGCCCTGGCGGGAAGTGATTCAGGGAGGCCGCCGGGTGCAGGTCCCTCCACCCCTCGGCAGTCTTCCTCCGGGGCGCCTGCAGCTTTCCAACGCGGAAGGAGTTGAACTTGGTGAGGCGGTCGGGCTGAAGCTCAACCAGTTCTCCAACATCATGCCGGTGAGTCCCGGAACTCATCCTCTTCATGCGGTGGGCGAAGGCGGGCTCGATCCGGCCCCCTGGTATAAGTTCAAATTTCCCAGTGTGGCCGCCGGGTTGGCTATTCTCTGGCGAGACCCCAAGGAGGGAAAGTGGACCAAAGGGTGCAAGGGGATTCTCCTGCGTGACGACTTGGCTGGATTCCCCGCTGGCCGTGTGCGTATCGTCAATGTCTCCAAGTATCCGCTTGGTCTCAAATTCGGGGCTGAGAAAGGACTCCTCAAGACCGGGCAGGTGCTGATCCGGGCAGGAAAGTCGGGATCCTTCAGTAAGGTGCCCCTTGAGCTCTCAGTCAAAGATCCCAAAACCGGGCGCTGGGTGCGGGCCCTTTCCCAGGAAATCAATCAAAAGGCCACCGAGCGGACGCATATTGTTCTCTACACCACTGATGGAGAGGCTCCCTCCCGACCGGTGAGCGCAGTCGTTCTTCGCGAGGTTGCGCGTACCCCGGCGGTGAAGAAGAGAGCCCGCTGACGGACAATCACGGCGTTGGTTCCTCTGCCACGGGCTGGTTTCCGGTCCCGGTTCCTTGTCGAGCGCGGGGAGCGGGGAGTGACTTTCCCTCTCTATCGCAAATAGAGCGGCGTGACTATTGACGGCGCGGATGCGGCTTGCTTAATTGCCGCGCCTCCAACCCGGGGCGTTATCCCACCACTGCTATGGCTAAGTATGCAATTAACGGATTCGGACGAATTGGCCGAATGGTCCTCCGCCGCCTGGCGGAGAAAGGAGAGCTGGACAGGGTTGTCGCGGTCAATGACTTGACCGACAACAAGACGCTGGCCCATCTCTTCAAATACGATTCAAGCCAGGGTATTTTCGATGCCGAGGTCAGCCACGATGATGATTCGATCACCATCAATGGGCATCGGATCAAGGCCTCTGCCGAGCGTGATCCTGCAGCTCTCCCATGGGGGGACCTCGGGGTGGACGTTGTTCTCGAGTCGACCGGATTTTTCGTGGACCGTGATGGCTCCGGAAAGCACCTTTCCGCCGGTGCGCGCAAGGTTCTCATCTCGGCTCCGGCGAAGGAGCCTGATCTTACCATGTGCTTGGGCATCAATGATGATCTCTATAATGCAGAGGAGCACCACATCGTCTCCAATGCCTCCTGCACAACCAACTGCCTCGCGCCCATGGTAAAGGTGCTTCACGACAACTGGGGCATTGAGCGGGGCTTCATGAGCACGATCCACAGTTATACCGGGGACCAGAACCTCCTCGATGCTCCTCATGAGGATCTGCGCCGCGCCCGCTCCGCGGCGGTCAGCATCGTGCCTTCCTCGACGGGAGCTGCCCGAGCCATCGGTCTGGTGATTCCCGAGTTGCAGGGCAAGCTGAACGGAGGAGCCTTTCGCGTGCCTACGCCTACGGGGTCGCTGACTGATTTTGTTGCCGAGCTCAAGGACGGAGTGTCCGTTACGGCCGAGGAAGTGAATGCCGCCTTCAAGGCCGCAGCCGAGGGTGCAATGAAGGGCGTGCTGGAATACAGCGAGGAGCCTCTTGTTCTCGCCGACGTTGTTGGCAATCCGCACAGCTCGATTTTCGATTCCGGGCTGACCACCATTCTCGAGGGGAACCTTGTGAAGGTGTGTTCCTGGTATGACAATGAGTGGGGTTACTCCTGCCGCGCGGCCGATGCGATGGGCCTGCTGGCAGGATAACAGCCACTCCTGTTCACTTTAGCGGGCGCTTCCGCCCGGGCGACATCATGAGCAAGCTCAGTATTCGTGATCTCAAGGTGGAAGACCGTGAGGTCCTGATGCGGGTGGATTTCAACGTTCCCCTGCAGGACGGACAGATCACCGACGACACCCGCATTCAGGCCGCTCTGCCCTCTATCAGGCATCTCCTCTCCGGGGGAGCTCGTCTGGTTCTCTGCTCTCACCTGGGACGTCCGAAGGGCGAGCCGGATCCGGAGTTCTCCCTGCGCCCTGTGGCGGCGCGTCTTGGCGAGTCGCTTGGCCTCGAGGTCTCCTTTGCTGATGATTGCGTGGGGGAAGAGGCCCGGTTGAAGCGTGGGGCCCTGAGGGCCGGGGAGGTTGTTCTCTTGGAAAACACCCGCTTCCATGTGGGGGAGAAATCCAACGACCCGGAGTTCGCGAAAGCCCTCGCGGGTGCCGCGACTCTCTTTGTCAACGACGCCTTTGGGACCGCCCACCGCGCCCATGGCTCGACCGAGGGAGTAACCCATCACGTGGAGCAGAGTGCGAAGGGGTTCCTGATCGAGCGGGAGTTGGAATTTCTCTGCGAGAAACTGGTGGGGCCGGAGCGCCCATTTCTGGTCATTCTGGGAGGGAAGAAGGTAAGTGATAAGATCGAAGTCATTACCGCGCTCCTTGAAAAGGCCGATGCCTTCATCGTGGGAGGCGCAATGGCCTACACGTTTCTGAAGGCCCAGGGATTTGAGGTGGGGAACAGTCTGGTGGAGAATGAAAAACTCGACCTTGCGAAGGAGATCCTCGCCAAGGCGAGTGAAAAGGGGGTCAGGTTCCTGCTTCCCGCGGATTCACGAACCACGCAGGAGTTCCGGGAGGGTGCTGAAACCAAAGTCACCCGGGGCTATGCCGAGGGAGGAGGAATCGAGGAAGGTTGGGAAGGGATCGACATTGGTGACCGTGCGATTGAGGAGTTTTCGGCCGAGGTTCATGCAGCGAAAACCATTGTGTGGAATGGACCGATGGGGGTTTTCGAGATGAGTTCCTTTGAGAAGGGGACTCGGGAGGTCGCTCGGGCGGTGGCGGCTTCCGAAGCTCTGACAATCGTTGGCGGAGGGGACTCCGTTACGGCGGTGAAGAAATACGACCTGGGCGACAGGATGTCGTTCATATCGACCGGGGGAGGAGCATCCCTGGAGCTGCTTGAAGGCAAAGAGTTGCCCGGGGTAGCCGCATTAACCGATCTCTAACAAACATCTCATCATGGCACGCAAACTGATCATCGCGGCGAATTGGAAAATGAACAAGGGTCCCGCCGCCGCCGCGGAGTTCCTTGAGTCGTTCCTCCCTGGCACGGAGCAGCTCTTGGACAAATGTGACATCGTGGTGGCGCCGCCCTTCGTATCCATTCCGGCTGCCGCTGCGCTTCTTGTGGATTCGGCAGTAGCAGTTTCAGCCCAGAATGTTTCGGACCAGGAGGAAGGGGCCTTCACGGGGGAGGTTTCCACATCCATGCTCAACGAAATCGGAGTCCATTTTGTGATTCTCGGACATAGCGAGCGTCGCTCGATATACGGGGAGAGTGACCAGCTCATCAATGCGAAGGTCAAGAAGGTTCTCGATGCCGGGCTCCGGCCGATCTTCTGCATAGGGGAGACCCTCGATGAACGTGAGAGCGGTCAGCTCGAACACATCCTCAGGAGACAGGTGAGCGGTGGGCTGGCCGACCTCACGGTCGACAACATGGGTGAGGTTGTGGTCGCTTACGAGCCGGTATGGGCGATTGGAACGGGCGTGACCGCCACTCCCGAACAGGCTCAGGAAGCTCATGCCTTCGTTCGAACCCTGATCGGGGAGCAGTTTGGGGACGAGGTGGCTGCGGCCACCCGCATCCAGTATGGAGGTAGCGTGAAACCAGGAAACTCCGCCGAGTTGATGGCACAGGAAGATATTGACGGTGCCCTTGTTGGAGGGGCGAGCCTTGAGGCGTCCAGCTTCCGCGACCTCATTGCGAATGCGGTGGCTTAGGTCATCGGGTTGTTGAGATTCATGGACCTGGCCGTCTTCGGAGCGCCTGACGGCGGGTTGGTTCTGGGAGAGGGGCCGTTCGAGTCGCTTTCCGCGCCGCCGCTGGAAGGAGTTGCTTTTTACCGGAATGACTTTGCGCTGTCGTCCCCCAGTCCTTGGTTCGTTCCGCGGCGAGTCAGGCGGTTAGCCCCGGGAGAGTCTCTCGATGTGGTCTCCGGTGAATTTCCGGTAATCTCGTGGGAAGAGCCAGAGGTCGATCCGTTCGCCGAAGTTTTTGGTGAAGTGTCGCATGCGATTCGTGGCGGCTTGATCGAAAAATCAGTGCCGGTCATGAAGGCGAAGGGATTATGTAGTTCCGGCACGTGCCGCCAGCTCCTGCAGGTCCTTTCGAGCGGGAAGGAGTCACTCCGGCCCTATGGATGGATTGACGGCGAGGAGGGGATAGCAGGACTGAGCCCGGAACTGCTGTTCAGGCTGGATGGGGGAATGCTTCACACCATGGCCTTGGCAGGAACGGCCCGCCGGGAGGAGCGTGAGGCTTTCGGTGTGGACGAGAAGGAGATTCGTGAACATGAGTTCGTGGCCCAGACTCTTCTTGCGAAACTTTCCGACCTGGGGGTCACCACCCGCCATCCCAGAGTTGTTCTGGATCTTGATCACCTGGTGCATTTTCACAGTGGCATCGACGTGGAGCTGGCCCACCCGGAGTCGGTCGATCGCCTCGTGCGCCTTCTTCATCCAACACCGGCACTTGGTCCGCTGCCTCGCACGGAAGATACCATGGCACTGCTGCTTGATTGGCGGAGCCGTCTGGGGTGCCCCCCCTGGTTTGGGGCTCCCTTCGGACTCTGGCAGGACGGACTCTTTGAAGCTCTGGTTTCCATCAGGATGGTGGCCTGGCATGGTGAAGAGGTAGAGATTCCCTCGGGATGCGGAGTGATCGAAGAGAGTCGGCTTGTCAACGAGTGGAGGGAATTGCGCCTGAAGAGGGAATCCGTCCGAAGATTGTTTGATCTTTAAGGGGAGCAATACCGCCCTGTGTTGGAGAAACGAGGCGGGCGTTCTCTTCCTCGCGAGGTGCTGACGGACGAAGCTGCGCAGCAATGGCATGCCCACGAGGGCGCCAGAAAGCCGGCCCCTCGGCCGATGTCTCTCGCCGACTGGCGGGATTGCACGATGAGGTCCTCAGAAGGAATCCGAGCTGGCAACCTTGCAGCAGGAGTATGCGCGCCTGAAGAACAGGATTTGAGAGGGCCTTGATTGCCCGGCGGGGGCCTCGCAAGCTTGCTCGCAGGGTTTCCCGATTCTCGGTTGGAAGAAAGAAAGGGATGCTTGGTGGACCTTGGCGTCCATTGTTTTCCTGAGGGCGTCTCTTTAACGGTCAGCCGCGAAAGGGCGCGGTTTTGAGGGGTTCCGAAGGCATTGGGGAAGTGTTTAGGCTTAAAGGTTTAACAGACTACATACGTCTTTCTGGTATGTGTATAAGTTGGTAACAGGTTGTTCTGAATGCCTTTGAATCCAGATATTAACAGTCCAAATCATGGATTCGGGTCTTGTGAACAACTCGGGGGACGAAAGGTGGAGGCAAGGCTTGCAAGAGATTTGGAATGGTTTCTAGGTTGGGGTGATGAGCGGAAAGACGGCGTTGGCGCTAGAAGCGTGCCTTGCGCGGGGTGTGCGGGAGTTCGTGGTATGCGCGGGAGCTCGGAACGCCTGCCTGGTCCTGGCTGCCGCCCGGTCCGGTGCGAAGGTGTGGACTCATTTCGAGGAGCGTAGCGCAGGTTTCTTTGCGTTGGGGCGGGTGCGCGACACCGCGCGCCCTGTTGCGGTTGTTACCACCAGTGGAACGGCGGTGGCAGAATTGCTTCCGGCTGTGATTGAAGCTCATTATCAGGAGCGTCCCTTGATCGTCATCAGTGCGGATCGCCCCAAACGCTTCCGGGGAAGCGGAGCTCCCCAGGCGATTGAGCAGTCCGGATTGTTCGGTGTTTATGTGGATGGAGGTGATGACCTTGAGGATGAGAGTGACGAACCGTTGTTCGAGGGTTGGAGCGGGTTGCGGCCGTGGCACCTCAATGTCTGTCTTGAGGAGAATGAAGAGGTGCCGTCCGTCAAGTTGCCGGATGCGCTCCCGGAGCCGGCGGGGCGGCCGCGGGTTGCGGTCACTGACCTGGTTGGTTTTCTGGGGCATGACTGCTTTCGTGGAGTGGTGGTCCTGTTGGGAGGACTTGAGCCGGAGGAGAGAGAGGAGGCGTTTCACTTTCTCCAGCAGCTGGCCGTCCCGGTGATCGCCGAGGCGACCAGTGGATTGCGGGAAGCGCTTGGGAAGCTTGCCTTGACGGATGGAGACCGGCTTTTGCGGGAGCATGCCCCCGGCAAGATTCTGCGGCTGGGGGACGTTCCGGCCGGGCGATTCTGGCGGGACCTGGAAGACAAACCGGAGATCGAGGTGCTCTCTGTCTCCCGAACCGGATTCTCCGGTCTTGCCCGGGACTCGGTAATGATTACGGGCAACGTGCATGAGGTGCTCAAAGGCCTGGGAGAGGCACCGCTGATCGGAGATGTTCTCGACCTTTTCCCGGCCTCGGCGCGGCGGCGTGGACTCCTGGAGGAGCTTCTTGAGCGCTACCCTGATAGCGAGCCCGGTCTTGTGCGCCTCCTTTCGGCCTACGCAGCGACAGGGGAAAGTGTGTTTCTGGGGAACAGTCTACCCGTGCGGGAATGGAATCTCTTCGCCCAGGTTGGATCTCCTGTAAGCGAGGTCCAGGCCAGCCGGGGCGCAAATGGAATCGATGGCCAGCTTTCGGCGTGGCTGGGTGGGAGTGCGGGGCAGAATAATGCCTGGGGTGTTTTCGGGGATCTGACGGCCCTTTATGACCTCGTGGCCCCTTCCTGGCTTTCCCAAGTCAGGGGCCGAGGCAGAATCCTCGTGGTTATCAATAACGGAGGTGGCCGTATTTTCGAGCGGTTGCCGGGGTTACGTGATCTGAATGAGGATGAGAAAAGGCTCATGGCCAATGCACACCAGCATGGGTTCGAGGATTGGGCGCGCCTGT
>Ga0163179_10000335_pt1 | contig 33245 bp, 43 predicted proteins | sample AtlANTMetagenome_FD_109643 | JGI IMG/M metagenome (GOLD analysis project Ga0163179, IMG submission 109643) | Marine eukaryotic phytoplankton communities from the Atlantic Ocean - Atlantic ANT 2 Metagenome | ecosystem: Environmental > Aquatic > Marine > Oceanic | place: North Atlantic Ocean... | reverse complement strand
TACAAAGATATTAAATTAAATCGAATGCTTGATTACTTAAAATATTGGAGAGTAATCAGATACTTTATCAAATCTAAGTACGGATTATCCCAAGCAGAACTAGAGATGCTTCTCTTCTTAAGAAGCGAAAAATATTTTTCCAAAGACTCGTTTGATGAATACAACGAATTAATCAGTTGGGATAAAAACCGATTTGAAAAATTAAGAAGAGATGAGTGGATAGATGTCTTTCGTAAGAAAGAAGGTAATAGAAGAGTAGTGTATCAACTATCATATAAAGCACAAAGAATGCTTACTACTCTTTATAACAAACTAGAGGGTGAGGAAATACCTGAAAGTAAATCCTCTAACCCAATGTTTTTGAGAAATGTTAAGTATACTGATAAAGTATATAGAAACTATATTAAGAAAATTAATAAAGCTATTCGACAACAACAACGTCTCTCTCAGTAATAACGGTATACTGTTCTCCATTTATTACCATAGTATAACCTGCTCTACCATCATAGTAGATTACATTACCTGAATCAATAACGGAAACATCTGTACCGGGTTTTATTACTTTGCCTTTCTTATACCTAATATCTTTTACATCATCGGCAGAAAGTAATAAGCCTGATTCAGTTTTAATTTCTTCGTTTACTTGTTGTATTAAAATATATTTACCTATTGGTTTCATTCAATACTTTTTTTGCTGATAATACTCTTTTAGATGTTTCATCCTTTTGTAGTTTGGTTACAGAATAACCGTGTCTTCTTAAAAGATTAATCGCATTGTTTATTCTTTTTTCCTGCATTCGGAAGTGAGCAAATATTTGATTGTCTATACACATTTGATTTTATATTAAATTAATTTTTATCTTCGTAGGTTCTAGCCATTGTAATAATAGCATTGGTTGATAGTAATGTAACTGCAACTGAAACGGCATTCTGTAATGCACACTTAGTTACTTTCAATGGGTCAATGATTCCCATATCATACATACATCCAAACTTATCATTCTTTACATCGTATCCACCTGAGAATATATCAGTGTCTTTAAAGACACCATTCTCATATTTTTCTCCTGCGTTTTCCCATATCTGTAATAGAGGTGCTTGTAAAGCATCATATAACATTTGAATATGTTTTTTTGAGTTCAAGTCTCCATCACTAAATTCAAGTGCTTCTCTAAATAAAGCAAGACCACCTCCGGGAAGGATACCTTCTTCTAAGGCAGAACGTACTGCACAAACTGCATCATCAACACGGTCATACAATTCTTTCTGTTCCAAATCAGTATTACCCCCAACATAGATGACACCCACACCACCTGTTAAGGAGGCAATCCTACTTAGTATAAATTCTTTATCAGCTTTTAGTTTTGTATTTTCAATTGCTACTCTTAGTTGTGCAACTCTTTCCTTGATAGCATCTTTATTAGGTTCATCCTCTTTAATGATGACAGTTGAGTCACGACCAACTATCACCTTAGCACAGTGACCCAAATCTTCTTCTGTCATCAAACTTAAATCGTCACCGGTCTTTTCTGAAAAGTATGTAGCATTAATACTTACTGCTATGTCTTGCATCAACTCGTGTTGTTTATATCCAAAGTTAGGTGGAGGTATAACACAAATCTTTAATCCGTTTTTCATTACATTGGCTGCCAATGTATTTATAACATTAGGTGAGGTGGGTGCAATGATTAATAATCTTTTACCTGTATTGATTACAGACTTAAGAACATTTTCGATTTGCAGTATGTTCTCAATGGTTGCATCACTTACTAATACATAGCAATCTTCTAATATACATTCATCCTTCTTTTGGTCATTAATAAATAAAGGAGATGCAAACCCTCTATCTATTTTCAATCCATTCGTACTTTCATAATATGTTTTAGATGATTGAGATTTGTCAACTGCAACAACTCCATCTCTCCCCACTCTCTTATATACCTTTGCGATTATATCGCCTAGGTCAGAATCATTGTTTGCCGAAATAGTGGCAACATCTTTTAATGTTTTATTATTTACTTTCCTTGCTTTCTTTTTTAATCTTTCAATTATACAATTAGTTTCTGTAACAAGGTCTCTTAATACTTGTGTCTTATTCTCGTCTAAATCTCTACCTGCATTGACTAACGCTTCTGTAAGAACTATTGCAGTTGTAGTTCCGTCACCTGCTTGTTGAGCAGTTCGGTCTGCAGCTTCTTTCATTATTCTTACTGCTAAGTTCTCTGTGGGGTCTAATAACGATACAGACTTTGCAACTGTCACTCCGTCTTTGGTAACTGTTATTCCGTGTGTATGTTGTGGAGATTCTATTAATACTGTTTGACCGGATGGTCCTAATGTAGATTTAACGGCTTTAGCTATTGTCTTAATTCCTCGGTATAATTTATCTCTACCTTCTTCTTCAAACAATAGGTTCTTAGGGGTGTATCCTATTTCTGACATAATATATTAAATTTAAGTTTTGTCAAAGATACAAATAATAAATATGTTATACAATTATGCTGAATGTTAAAATGTTTTCTTCTATAGTAGTAGTAGTAGTATTGAATAATGTATATTCGTGCACGGAATTTTTCTATTTAAAATTAACATAATTAACATAACTACTGATTATCAGATAGTTAGCTTTTTAAAACTAACATAAAATCAACATAAGAATGTTGATTATTAACATAGTTAGTATATATCTAGAATAAACTTGTAATAGTATTAGACATTATTTACACCTATAGTTTAACGGATAAAACAAATCTCTTCTAAAGATTAAATCTAGGTTCGATTCCTAGTAGGTGTACTATATCTCGTATTGGTGAAATAGGTAAACACAACAGACTTAAAATCTGTCGAGCAGTATTGCTCTTGTTGGTTCGAGTCCAACATACGAGACCCTCATTTAACTCAGTTGGTTAGAGTAGCATCCTTATACGATGAAGGTCGTAGGTTCAAGTCCTACAATGAGGACAAAAAAAAAGAGACGGTAATCAGCCGTCTCTCTTACACACAATCAATCAAATCAAAATCAACTACATTCTGTAGAAGTTCTTTCTGCCTTCAGCAAGTTCTATTCCGTCTGCATACATATCTACTTTCTTTGCACGTTTAAATGCTCTTCGTAGCATTGATGCTTGTTCGATTCCTGAAATTCCTGTAGGTCTATCATTTATGAGTCTACCGTTCTTAACGGTTAGTCCTCCCATACTTTGATACTTATATCCTTTATGCATAACAATTCTTTTTATACTACAAAGATAGTAAAAAATTATTAAGTGTATACAGTGTTTAGGTTATATATGACTCTACGGAAACTGACCCTCATCGGAAACTGATTTTTTTTCGAGGGGGTGGGGGTGCGATTTCCTCTCTGCATCTCGATTTTTTTAGCTTTTACCTCGCTACCTGTTGACCTGTGTAGGAACAGGAACGACAGACCTTGTCGTTCTCTGTTCTACCTTCTACATTCTCTGTATTCTCTCGATATACAGAGACCTTCCCTCTCTTTGTGTCTTCAAAGACACTTAAAACTTAACCTCAAGAGGAACGAGAGTTAAGGTTACCTCAGCACGACAAAAAATGTGTGTAAACATTTCGCAGTAATTACGACAGACAAAAAATTTACTAGAGGTAGAAAACTTTTTTTAAACATTTAGACAGAATTTAGTCGAATATTAGAAAGTTTATCGTATATTTGTCATCAAGAGGGGGAGTTAAAAACAAGAGAAAACGACCCTAACTAACTGAAAGTCAGTTAGATAACTAAATAAAAACATATAGAAAATGTCACAATTAATGGAAATCGAGAGTAACTTTCTCAACAATTCAGAGGTTAAAGCTATGCTTAAACTTACTGAAGTAAAACGAGTTCAGCGAAGTATTAACAATGCTCACAAGACCAAATTCAATCACACGATGAAATTGGCTAACCTCATCAACGATGCAGTCAAATGGTTTGATAGTGAAGAGGGTAAAGCTAAATTCAGAGAAGAGGGTATTGAATGGTCAAAAGAGGAATTTGGTAAAAAGACCTTTGGATATCAGAAGTCGTTCTTCTACAAGCTAGTGAAGTCAGCTAACCTTGACCCAAGAATACTTGAAGCATTCAACACTAAATGCGATGAGATTGGAACAGATGCAAATCGTTCTATCGCAGGATTGCTAGAGTTCTCTAGAGATATTGACCTTGATTCAATAGAGATATCAGAGAATGCTACTGAAGAGGAAGTTGCTCAAGTTCAACAAGAAGCAATTGATTCTACAGATGTAGTTCAAGAGAGAACAAATTACTTGTTCGTTATGACCTACAAAAATCCTCAAGGAAATAACCTATCAATCAGAATTGATGATAGTGGAAATGTTTCAGGTAATAATCTAGAAGAGGTTGCTAATGCAATTCAATTCTTACAAAATTCAATCAATCAATAATCAGTGTCTTCAAAGACACAAAAAACCACAGAAAATATGTCAAACGAAATTCAATACACGATATCCAACGAATATGGCAGAGGGTCAGTTCAAGGATACCACAGAAGTCCTAGTCCTAGAGACCTCTCGAAAGGTGCTAAATCTTCAGATATCAAAAATCTGAAGTCAGCATCCAAGAGAAACCTAATCGATTTAGGGAATGGCGATACCGATTCTAAATTTACTATCGGTATGGAAGTTGAAAAACAGAGATTATCTAGAGGTGCAGTCAAAGAATATCCACTATTTTGTGGATTCGAGAGAGATTCATCTTGTGGGTATGAAGCCATTACAAATATCATCCCATTACTACCTAGTGGTCAGTGGAGAAACAAAGTTTTCAATATGATGTTCCAAGCTAGAAAAATCATCGAAGACCAATACTCTCCTAGTTCTACTCGATGTGGTGGTCATATCACATTAGCAGTTCAAGGTATGAGTGGTGCTGAAGTTATGAAAGCTATCAGAAAAAATTGTGGAATTGTTTACTCTCTGTTCTACAAGAGGTTGAACAATGGATACTGCAATGGTAACCTTACAATGCTTGACCTTAACCAAGTATCTGCTGATGATGTTATGAGATACCAACGAAGATACAATGTATGCCTTGACAAGGGTAATACAATTGAGTTCAGAGTTGTATCGAGATTCCAATCTGTTAAGCAGATGATGAGAAGATACGAGTTGTTCTATGAGTTACTTGATTTCTCAATCAACAATCCAAATGGAAACCACAATACATTCCTTAAGAAAATTACTCCAATCGTGAAGTCGATGTACAATGGAGATATGGACAAAGTGAATGAGAAGTTAGCTTTAGCAAAATCATTTAGAACGATGATTCTAAAGAATAAAGTTAACCGAGATGTGATTAACTATGTTGACCCAATGCGAAGATTAGATGCTCGTAAATGGTACGACAGAGACCTAATCAGAAATGGTCATAGGTAACAATCAAAGGGTAGTGTCTTCAAAGACACTATCCTCTGTCTATCGGTGTGTACCGATACTGATGAGTTCAAAAGAACGAAACAGAAACATTAATTTAAAATTCAATCAAGATGAAAAATCAAATCAAAAATTATGCAGAGTCAATTCTGTATGTAGCAGTAACATTAGGTGTATTCTCAATGGTAGGTAGATTATTTATACATATCGTATTAGTAGATGCAAGAGAATTAATTCAAAGCGTAAGTGGTGCAGTAGCGTTGCTAGTTGTATCAGCGTTCTTGTTATTCTGTATGTATGCAACAAGTACACTTATGATAGCTGACATTAAAGAGAGACACAATGCATAGAGAAAGTCAGAGTTATTACAAAGTGAGATATGCAGGGAAACTTATTAAGGTTATCCCTGCTCACTCAAAGTGGGAAGCAATCGACAGAATTTACAATGAAAACATTGGTAGATACAAGTGGATTGTCAGAGAAAAATTAACTGCAGTTAAATCTAAAAACTAAATCAAATGGAAAACATTAAATTAAATCAAGAAGAGTTAGAATATCTTATTATGATAGTCGAACAGAATAAAGAAGATTATGATGATGAGTATGGAAATTCTTACAAGGAAATGCTAAACGATTTGTATAGCAAATTAATAATTTTAAAATCTAAATCAAATGTATAAAGTAACATTACAATTCGATACCCATAAGATTACTTATGGGTCGAGCAGAGGGCAGTGGGTACTGACCAAAGAGTTCAACGACCTTAAACACTGCAACAATTTCATTGACTATATATGCCGAACCAAAGGTTATAGTTTAGATGAATTGTGGTACGAATCAGGTTATCCTTTTAAAGAGGGAGATGACTATTGGACAATCGAAGATGATAATAAAATAGTATGGTCTTGTTGGGATGACCAATCAGAAGAGTTGTTTGACCCGAACAAAATATATTTCACTAGCGAAAAAAGAGCAGAGGAATATAAAGAGAGTATGAAAGATGTAACAATCATAAATCTAAATCAATGAAGAAGTTAATATTTATATCGGCATTATCTGTGGTTGGATATGTGGGTAGTGATGTGTCTTCAAAGACACAAACTATCCAAGCAGAAGAAGTTCAACAGACCGATTCTGTTTCAGTGGTAAGGGAGGAAGTAGTTCCTCCCAAGCCATTGGCTATAGACACTTTACTCGTAGCAATAATGTATGTGGAGTCAAGGTTAGATTCAACGGCTTATGCAAAAAATGAGAATGCCGTTGGAGTTCTGCAGATTCGACCTATAATGGTTAGAGAAGTAAATCGTGTACTAAAGAAGATGGACAAGACCGAGAGATATACAATGCAAGACCGATGGAGTTTAGTGAAGTCGGTAGAGATGTTTAATATCATCCGAGATTATCACCATAAAGATTCAAGCTATGAAACCATAGCAAGATGTTGGAATGGTGGAAGAAGAGGCGATAGAAAAAAATCTACACTTGTGTATTGGGAAAGAGTACAAATACAAATAAATAATATAAATCAAATAATAAAATAAATAGTTATGACAAAAAGAGAACAAATAATAAAGGAGTTAACAAGAAGAATGCAGATAGCTAAAGATACTCAAGCTATTGGCAGAGAAAAATACCTAGCAACAATCATAGAAGGTGTAACGAATGAGTTCAAAACTGCCTATGACGAAGAAGGTAAAAAGTATAGTACCTGCTTTGACAATATGGAAACCTGTGGGTGCGAAACAAGTCAGCTAGAATGGTGGAATTACTTTGGCGATTATGTCGAAGAACAAAGACCAACTTGCTACAACGATGCGTGTGAATACGCAGATAAAAAAGAACAAGAAAATAAATAGGATAAGATTTGGATATGTCTAAATTTTGTCTTATATTTGTTCAATCAATTATTAATCAGAGTTCTGTGTCTTCAAAGACACTGCTCACAAATCAAATCAATTATGTGCGTAATTATTATTAAGCAGAAAAACAATCAGATGTCAGAGGAAATAGCCAAGACCTCTGCACGAATCAATCCTCACGGATTGGGAATTATTTGGCTAGATACTTTTGAAGTAGAGTATCACAAATCCAAAGATTATCGCAAGTTAATCACTAACCGACCTTTCATTGCTCACTTTAGATATGCGACCAAAGGTGCAATCAACAAAGCAAATACTCATCCATTTGTATGTGGTAACAACAAAGATGAATTGCTTATGCACAATGGTACAATCAAAGGGTTGGGTAATGCAGAGATGTGCGATAGTAAAGTTCTAGCTAACAAGCTAGGGTCAATGAATCGTATGCATTGGAAAAAACATTTAGAGCAGTATGACTCTCGTTTTGTTTCAATCAATCTTCGTACTCGTTCATTTCAAATCTACAACAGAAACCTATATACTTACAAGGATGGCATTTGGTATTCCAAAGCCAATGTACTACAAGACAATCTTATTGCAGTGTATGGTACACTAAAGAAAGGGTTTGGTAACTACTACTCCTACCTAACTAATGCAAAGCATTTGGGCAGAGGAACAACACAAGATAAATATCCTTTGGTTGTTCAAGGGTTGCCATATATGGTAGACAAAAAAGGTATGGGTCACAATGTGGTGGTTGATGTATTCAAAGTATCTGATGCACAACTACAAAGGGTTGACCAACTCGAAGGGCATCCTCGTTGGTACAAAAGAAAACAAATACCAATCAAGTTAAAGAATCGTACACTTACTTGTTGGTTGTATTTCAATCCAAAAGAAATCAACGAGCATACAAAGTTTCACAAATCTTTTGAAAGAACATTCAAGCCAACACAACAAGTGTTTACATTCAGAGATGTAGAGCCAACTTATGACACTACAGAATATCACGAGACAATTGATATTGGTTGGGATGACAATGACTTTCCAACTATTGACACACCTACTTGTGTAGATTGTTTCAGTGACTTGGAACACGATGCATTCCATAACTACTACTGCTCATCTTGTGGTGGTTGGTTTAAGGAAGATGAAGTATTAAAGTTTAATCAATAAAATCAAATCAAATGAAAGTAAAAATTCAAAACCGAAGTGTCTATCACAAATTCGCAGAAGTAGAAATAGAGATAGACAAAGACAAACTAAAAGAGTACACCGATGCAGGTGCAACTATTCAAGATTATCTATTTGACTATTCAAATTTGTATGATGATAAAATAGATGAAGCAATGAGTAAAGCAGAGTATGAATTTGGAAGTGGGATAGATGACTATCGAGGTATGGTAGATGAACTAGACTCATCCGAATGGAGATTTGAGTGCGAAGAACTAAAGACAGGTGGACACCTGTAGTATTAATCAATTAAAATAAAATAAAATGACAGACTTAAAAGAAATATCAAGCGAAGACTTGAGACAAGAACTAAAGCTACGAGGTTATCAAACAGATAACCTATGGCAGACAGATGATGTAATGCAGAACTATGACTGCGAGTCAGAAGTAGCAATGGAAATATTGGAGTTAGCAATGAACAACGAGTGGGTAATTGAAAACATATTTACAATCGTTGATGAATATGCTGAAAGAGATTTTGATTTAAAAAATAAAAACCAATGATACATATAACTGACGACCATTTTGTTTGGCTCGATGTGACAGACAAATGCAATGCAAAACTGAATGCATATAATTATGAAGATGAACTATTTGCTACCCACGAATTGTATGAAGTTACAGAAGAGGGAAGGGATAGTTTAATAGAAGAAGTAGAACTAATCAAACCTGCTATCGCAAGAGGTAGCAGGATTTGTATTGAAGTAGGACACCTACCAAAACAATACCATCCAAAACAAACTTGGAAAGACACAGACAAGAAGTTAATAGATGGATATTGGTATGTAAAAATGGCAGACATAAACTTGCACGAGTCTAAATAATTTCGTACTTTAGTATAAATAAAAATCAAATCAAATGGCTAGACTTATTAAATCAAATGGAGAGGTACTACCTAATGTAGATATCTCTTCTCTCAAAAAAATGCAGGACTTGGTTCAGGGATACATAGAGTTTGTATATCTTAAAGACAACAAGGTTCTAATCCTAAATGAAGAAGGACTGCTAATGAACCTCCCACAAAATAAACAAGCAAGTGATATCTATGGGCATCGAGTAGTGGGCGATGCAGTAGTATGTGATATTACTGAAATAAATTAATTACTATGGCAACTAAAAATATGATTCACCTTCAGCGTGAACACTTATTGAATTGGAAGTTAGATGATAGTATATCTAAAAGCAAAGTGCAGAAACTACAACAGACAATTGATAGTGAGAAGTATGGTGCAAAAGAATACAGACTTACAAGGAAAAAATATTCCGTTGAAGATTTTATAGACTATTGGGCAAATCCCCCGTTCATTCCACACAAAGCTATTGGCGTGTATCTTTATCTAGGTCACAACTTTATCTTTGAGTTAGCAGGAAAGACGGAGAAAGAAAAGTCTTATCATTGGACTAACCCAGACGGAGAAGTTAAAACTTATAAATCACTATCAAGTGCAGAAACTAAAATGTGTAGTTTTCTGTTTGATAAATCTAATTAATATTATGACAATCAATTTTAAATCATTTCAGGATTCAGGACTAATCAGTAAGGTAGATGTCTTGGAGGATAGAACTAGACTCCACCCTCATACAACAGATGTTATTATATATGTAGGCAAATACTACATTGAGATGTTAAAGGATGGAAAGTTTCTATTCAGACCATCGGGTCAAGGTCAAGGTAAAAGGTCGAAGTTTTTACCAATTGTTGAACAATATATGTATAATGAAATCTATGAAAACAGACGAACTAATTAAAGAAGTAGGTAGGGAGGTTGTGTTATTACTCTTAAAGAAGAATGCCGACTATGGCGACACTGCTAATCAGCCACCAAAAATTTTTAGTAAACTTTCAGCAAAGGAAGGTATACTTGCACGGATAGATGATAAGTTAAGTAGGATAAAAACTGTAGGTCTGAATGACCAAACAGAAGATACTCTGCTAGACTTGATTGGATATCTAATTCTATATAGAGTGCAGTGCAAGAAAGAAGTGTCTTCAAAGACACAGAAAAAAAGTTAGACTAAATTTGGAAAAGTAATATACTTTTCTTATATTTACAATCTAATATTAATCAATTAAATCAAATCAATTATGTCAAAAATGAAGCAAGTCTTCCAAGAAGAAATGGAAGCAAGTGTAGACCAAGACAGTCTCTTGGATGCAGAGTGGGAACTACAAGTTAGAACTACCCACGAACAACAAAGAAAAGTGTTAAACGACATCTTTGAATCTTGGGGAGAAATCTTTGGGGTTAGAGATATTAAATCTAAATCAAATGAAGAAGAAAATTTTTAAACAATATGTAGACAGAGTTTGTTTTCTATTCAATGTAGATAAAGAACTCTTGTTTAGTAAAACAAAACGAAGAGATGTGGTAGATGCAAGGCATCTTCTATATTACTTGTGTTCTCAAAGACCAATGAGATTAGTTTACATTCAAGAGTATATGTCTGACAATGGATATGAAATAAATCATTCGTCAATCCATCACGGAATATCTGTCACAAAAGATAAGATGGAATCAGATAAAGATTATGTTTCTGAAGTTAGTCCATTGTTAAATGAAGATTAGATTAAACGAAATATTTGAAGAAGCTAAACAAGATACATACGCAATAACTATGGATGGGGATGGCTATGAATCTAGAATGGTATATGGAGTCAAGATTGTTAAGGATAAACAATCAGGCAAGATAGAGTTCTTCAATACAAAGGTAGGTGGAGATTATTACAAAAAACTTAATGCAGAACAACTAGAAACTTTTATAGAAAAAGGTTGGAGAATTGGAGTTTATGTCTTATCTTTGTCTAACTATCGTTTAAAACTTGATATCATTGAGAAGCGAATACATAAGTTTATTAATGATAAAAAGTCAGAGAAACAAATCAAATTATTAAAAGCAAGTAGGGAACGAATCCTTACAAAATATAGTGAAATCAATTATAAATTAAATCAATTAAATTATGGCGACAACGAAGTCAACTACAAAGAAGAAGCAGACAACATTTGAAAAGCTATCTTCAATCAATGTAAATAAATATGTTGAGAAAAAAGCAGGATTAACTTATCTGTCTTGGGCATACGCTTGGGCAGAAACAAAGAAGCATTGTCCTGATGCTAGATATGAAATTCTAGATACAACTTATGATGAGGCAATAGGTTTTATGTGTAACACACAAGTAACTATCGAAGGGGAAACACTTTCAATGTGGCTACCTGTAATGGATAGTAAGAATCAATCTATGAAGAAGCATAAGTACACATACACTACAAGGTATGGCGAGAAAGAAGTAGCAGGTGCAACTACTACCGACATCAATAAAACTATTATGAGATGCTTGACAAAGAACTTGGCAATGTTCGGGTTAGGTATTTATATCTATGCAGGAGAAGATATGCCTATGGAAGAAGAAAAGGTTGTGTCTTCAAAGACACCAACTGCTAGTGGTAAACCAACTCTTACATTAGATAGTGATGATTGGAAGAATGTATCAAGGTTTGTAACTGAAAAGAAAGATTTAGGTTTCAAGAAAATCTGTGACAAAATCTCATTGAAGTTTACACTTACTGCAGTAGTTAAAAACGAAATCAAAAACCTAATCAAATGAGTATAGAGACAATCAATAAATTAAAAGATGACTCTCTATATTATGGAGAGTTTGGTCAGCAGTTTTTATCTAACTCTGATATCAGTACACTATTAAGTAATCCTAAAAACTTTAGAGTTCCACAAGATGATAATGTAAACTTTCATAAAGGAAGATACTTTCATCAACTGATTCTTGAACCTGAAAAAGCAAAGAACATAGATTTCATTGATGTATCTTCTCGTAATACTAAAGCATATAGAGAAGCATCTAATGGTCGTATCATTATGCTAGAGAAAGAGGGTCAAGAGATTAGAGATTGTGTAGAAGCAATGACAGACAACTTTGCTTTCTTTGAAGGTATTCGTCAAGAAGGTTGTGAGTATGAAGTACCTGCTATTGGATATATAAAAGGGGTGCAATGGAAAGGTAAAGCAGATATTGTATGTCCTGATAAACTCATTGACCTTAAGACTACAAGTTCTATTTCTGATTTTAAATGGTCGGCACGAAAATATAATTACGATAGCCAATGTTACATCTATCAAAATTTATTTGGTAAGCCGTTAGTATTCTATGTTGTAGACAAGACAAGTAAACAACTAGGAATCTTTAGACCAACTGAAGAATTTTTAGAACGAGGAGAACAAAAGGTAATTAAAGCAGTAGAAGTTTATAATAATTTCTTTACTGAAAATCCTAAATATGATATTGATGAATACTATATTCAGGAAACTCTTTAGAAAAAAAATACGGATGTTGTGGTATAAAGTTCCAATGTACTGCAACAGTCGTAGCGAAAAGGATAACCTAATCGCAGATATAATTAATCAATTGGAACACAAAATTAAAATCAAATAATATGGCAGAAGAAAAAATCTTTGCTGATGGTTTCTCTTTTAAGAGGAACGACAACGCACCCGAATTTGTGGTGGGTAAGCAGTCCATCAAGGTGGATGAAGCAATTGTATTCTTGAAAAAGAATGCAAAGAATGGTTGGGTAAACCTAGATATTAAACAAGCAAAAGGAGGCAACTACTATTGCGAGTTAGATACTTGGGAAGCTAAACCAAAAGCAGCAGCAGCACCTGCAGCAGCAGTCGCAGCAGATACTGCAAGTGGGGAAGACCTACCATTCTAGTGTCTTTAAAGACACCAAGTATAATTATAGAGGGAGATTTAGTTCTCCCTCTTTTTTATACCAATTTATGTCGAATGTTAATAAAATTTAATAACCACAACACTTGGTTGTTATTCTTTTTTTACTTTTCTTTACATATCACAAAGAAAAATTAACATAATCAACATAAGTCCTGATAATCAAGCAGTTACATAATTAAAATCAACATATAATCAACATAAAATCAACATAATGAATCAAAAAGTAACCATATTTAAAAACATTAAAGAGACAGAAACTCCTTTCATCAGGAGTGTAGGAGATATATTAGAAAGAATTAAGGATGGCTCAACAAAAAACCTCGTCAAGAGCATTCGACTGTCAAAGGATAAGGCAGAAAGAAACGAGTTAAAGAAAAGATTACCTGCTATTTGTTTCTCAGGTGTATTTAATAAAAGAAACGATAACGGATTAAAAGAACATTCAGGTTTAGTTTGTCTTGACTTTGATGGCTATGAGAAAAAGAAGACACTTCTAGAGCATAAAGAAAAACTATCAAAAGACCAATATGTATTTGCAGTATTTATATCTCCATCAGGAAATGGATTAAAAGTTTTAGTTCAGATACCTGCGTTACCCGACAACCACATAAACTATTTTAATTCTTTAGAAAAATATTTTGACTCACCTTACTTTGATAAGATGTGTAAGAATGTTTCTAGAGTTTGCTATGAATCATACGACCCATTACTGTACACTAATAATAACAGTATGATATGGGATACCATAGCTGAACCTGAGTATGTAGAAAAAAGTAAAGACAATGACCCTCCAAGTATTCCTATCACTGATGAGAATAAAATTGTAGAAATTTTAGTGAAGTGGTGGGAGAAAAAATATCCTATGGTAGAAGGACAACGCAATCAAAATTGTTTTGTTCTTGCAATGGCATTCAATGACTATGGTATAGCTAAATCTTTAGCAGGTTATGTATTGAATAGATTTTCTACAGAAGATTTTACTCAATCAGAAATCAATAGAACAATTGATAGTGCCTATGCAAATACTATGAACTTTGGAACAAAGTATTATGAAGATGAAGAGAAGCTACAATCTATCAAAGATAAGTTTCGACAAGGGGTATCTAAAAAGGAAATAAGAAACCAACTATCAGAAGCAGGAGTGGATAGAGAGAATGTAGATTCTATTGTCCACAAGATTGAAAGAGAACAAGCCAAGAAAACTTTTTGGGAACAGAACGAAAAGGGTACAATAAAAATGGTACACTTTTCTTTTAAAAAATATTTAGAGGATAATGGATTCTATAAGTATTGTCCTGAAGGAAGTAAAAATTATGTGTTTGTTAAAGTGACAAACAACCTGATAGACCATACCTCTGAAAAAGAAATCAAAGATTTTGTTCTGAACTATTTAATTTCTATAGATGACTTAAGAGTTTATAATTACTTTGCAGACCAAGTAAGATTTTTTAGAGAAGACTTTCTCACCCTACTATCTACTATTGATATTTATTTTATAGCAGACACAAAAGACTCTGCTTACTTGTACTATCAAAACTGTGCAGTACGAATTACAAAAGGTTTAATAGAACCAATAGACTATTTAGATTTAGGTGGTTATGTTTGGAAAGACCATATCATCCAAAGAAAATTTAAAATATGTGATGAGCATCAGTGTGATTATTCTGTATTCATAAATAACATTTGTAAGAATGAGCCTGATAGAATTAAGACAATGCAAAGCACCATTGGATTCTTAATGCACGGATATAAAAATTTAAGCTACTGTCCTGCCGTTGTACTAAACGATGAGGTAATATCTGACAACCCTGAAGGTGGTACAGGTAAAGGATTATTTATGAATGCTTTATCACAAATGAAAAAGTTAGTTGTTATTGATGGTAAAGCTTTTGATTTTGGAAAGTCTTTTCCTTATCAGTTAGTATCAGCAGATACACAGATACTTTGTTTTGATGATGTGAAGAAGCACTTTGATTTTGAAAGACTGTTCAGTGTTGTAACGGAAGGTTTAACATTAGAGAAGAAGAACAAGGATGCTATCAAGATTCCTTTTAGTAAGTCTCCTAAGATTGCTATCACAACTAACTATGCTATCAAAGGAACGGGAAATTCTTTTGCTCGTAGAAAGTGGGAGATGGAACTTCATCAACACTACAACAAAAACTTTACCCCAATGGATGAGTTTCACAAGCACTTCTTTGCTGATTGGAATGAGGATGAGTGGTGTTTGTTTGATAACTTTATGACATACTGTCTACAGGATTACCTGTCTACAGGATTAGTAAAGAGTAAGTTTGTTAATCTTAAGATTAGACAACTGTCTGCAGAAACTTCTCACGATTTTATTGAGTGGTGTGGATTGATTGCAGGTCATCAAAAGAATGAGAAGCTAGTCTTAAATAGTAAACTAATTATGCAGGACCTATACTTTGATTTCATAAGTGAGTATCCTGACTACGGACCTAAAGCCAAGATGACTATCAGTAGAACTAGATTCTATCGTTGGTTAATTTCTTATGGAAACTTTATCAGTGATAAGGTAGAAGAAGGAAGGGATATGAATGGTAGATGGTTTATAATGAGTAACATAAAACCTGAACAAACCGAATTAAATATATGAATGAAGAACAAAAGACCCATCAAGCTTTTATAAATTCTTTCAGAGTTATAGTGTTAGGAGTAGATTTTGAAGAGATTATAGAATCTAAATATCCTTTCTTCGTACATAACCCTGCTAGAAGAATACCAAAAAAACAAAATATAAAAGCTTTGTTGGATTACTTTGTTGAGATAAGAGATTTTAAAAAATGCATAGCGATAAAGAAATACATCAAGGAAAGACAGATTATGTTATAGAAAGAACTGCAGGATACTCAGATGAAATGATGTACAAGCAGTGTAAACTATTTTATGATATAGTTTTTAAAACAAAAAAAGTAAAACAAGGAAGAGGTAAGAATGCAATATTTGTAGAGCAAAGAATGTATGATTCAGATGAACTTGTAGATAGACGAGCAAAAGAAAGTTTAGAATATTATAAAAAGAAAATGAGCAACCCAAGTAAAATAAATTTCAGAGAGTATCAGAAAAGAATTATAGTAGAAGCATCCAATAGAATACTAATGAATGGCTTTGTTTATTTGACTATGGAGGTAAGAACAGGAAAGACTTTAACAAGCTTAGGTATTGCAGAATTATTAAATAAAAAGAAAGTTTTATTTATAACTAAAAAGAAAGCAATCAGCAGTATAGAATCTGATTATGATATGCTTAACCCTGACTTTGACTTGCTTACAATTAACTACGAATCATTACATAAAGTAGAAGATAGAAACTTTGACTTGATAGTGTTGGATGAAGCACACAGTATGGGTGCATTTCCTAAACCTAGTAAGAGAGCCAAGCAGGTAAAAGATATTCTAACAACATCTAATTCAGATGTTATTCTATTATCAGGAACACCAACACCTGAGTCTTATAGTCAAATGTATCATCAGGTATACGGTATCAAAACTAATCCATTCAAAGACTACATAAACTTCTATAAGTTTTCTAAACGATATGTCAATGTTAAGCAGAGAAAAATAAATGGATTATATATAAACGATTATCACGGTGGACTCCAATCTATTCTTGATGAAATGAAACCACATACTATATCCTATTCACAAAAAGAGGCAGGGTTTAAAGTAGACACAAGGGAGCACACGCTTGAGGTTGAAATGAAACCTATCACCTATCAGCTAACTAAAAAATTAAAAAAGGATTTAGTGGTAGAGGGAAAAGATGAAACCATATTAGGTGACACACCGGTGAAACTAATGATGAAGCTTCACCAATTGTATTCCGGAACTATAAAGTTTGAATCAGGTAATTCAACTATTATAGACCACAGTAAAGCACAGTATATATATGATAACTTTTGTACACAGAAGATAGGTATATTTTATAAGTTCAAAGAAGAACTTAAAGCACTCAAAAAAATATATGGAGACCAACTTTGTACAGACCTTAGTGTCTTTGAAGACACCAATAAAAGTATAGCACTACAGATTGTTAGTGGAAGAGAAGGTATATCATTACGAAAAGCATCTGCATTGGTTTATTATAATATAGATTTTTCTGCAACATCTTATTGGCAAAGCCGAGACAGAATGACAACTAAAGATAGACTAGAGTCAGATGTTTATTGGGTATTTGCAAGAGATGGAATCGAAAAAGAAATATACAAAGCAGTAACCAAGAAGAAAGATTATACAGTTAATCACTTCAAAAAGGATTTATTATCTTTGTGATATGAGGTTCGTTAAGTTTTTACTTATATGGATTAGTCAAAACTTAGCAATTCCTTTTTGGGTGGTAGGACATATACACCTATCAATACATAGCTTTCACGACCTATACGAAGTATTGAGTTCAGTAGCGATGAATGTTATAGTAGCGATAGGATTTTATTTAGATTACAAAAATGACCGAACAACAGATACAAGCAAAAAGAATTAAACAATTAGAAGCTGATGGTTATTATGTAATCAAATTAGTTAAGACAAACAAGAATGGTATACCTGACATACTAGCTATACCTCCAAATTCTGATGTTCTTTTTAGTGAAGTTAAAACCCCAAAAGGAAAGGTCTCTAAGTTGCAAGAATACAGACTAAAAGAACTAGAAGAATATGGATTTAGAACTGAAGTATTTAGAGGATAATTTATTTTACGAAATAGATGATTGGTTTTTTGCACAACTAAGAAGGTTTAGTGTAAGCGAAGCAGAAATTATTATTGGTCAAATACTTTCTATTCTAACTGAACTACCATCAAGAGACGGATGGAGTCAGCAGGTATCGGGAGTTATTAAGAAAAAAAATCCAACATTTTTTGTAATAGAATACTTGAAACAAGACGGAGAAATCCCTATACTTGTAGACATAGAACACATAGAGGTAGATGAATACCTCGACTTTATATTAGAACACAAAACAATTAAATCATATCTAGATGGACTATCAATTACAGACATTATACTTAAAGGAGGAGGAGTTCTCCCACCTCAGAGAGATAATTAAAACTCTTCTAGGAGTAGAAATAAAGAACAATAAAAATAGAATGCAACATATTGTAGATGCTAAGATGATATTTGCAAACATTCTACACGACAAAGGCTATGGTTGTAGCGTTATTTCTAGGTATCTAGGTATGAACCACGCAACTATGCTTCATTACTTTAAAAAGTTCCCTTGGTATCTTAAAACAGAGGTAGCTATGAGAAATAATTATGAAAGAATTAAGTCTGAATTTAATAAAGAATATGACCCCATTTATTATTTGTCGGAAAATGAACTAAAAAAAGAAGTAATTTCTTTGAGAATTGAAAATAAAGAATTATCTTCGGACCTAGAAAGCGTATCTTCTAAACTTCAATCACTTCAGAAAAAAGAAAACAGACTAGCAGATATCTATAAGTTAGTTGAAGAACGCACAAGACCTGATTATGAAGAGAAGGTTTATAATAAAATGATAAGATTTTACAATGGTGTATACGACAAGTGATATTGATAAAGTTTTAACCTACAAAACGTGGAAGGATAAACGTAAGGTTGATAAACTTCTTGAAATGGATTGCAGTATGTATGCACACTTAGGTACAGACTCTTCTAATAAAGACAGGATTGATGTTAGAAAGTCTTCAAGAAGAATATACCAAGCAATAAAAACAATTAATAATTCTATGGGTATTTTGTTTCTGCAACAAATGGATTCCAATAAAACAAAAGAGCCACTGTAAATGACCGAGGAAACATCAGCGTATGATAGAGAAAGAATTACTCACATCAATTACCTGATGGATAACATCCACGACTCTACCACTCAAATTTATGAATCTCTTATTGACAGAGACTTTGACAATTTAAAAGAACACATAAACATTCTACAAACCATCCTTAAGGATATATCCATTTCAGTAGAGGATGATATATGAATACAAGCAAATTGCATCCGAGCAGCAACTATTTGAATTTGTAAAAGATAATTTTATAAATGACCTGCAACCTAGTGAAACATCAACTTCAAGGTATGATTGTTTCTCTGAAAAATATCAAATGGATATTGAATTAAAATGTAGAAGAAAACATTACGAAGGTTTAATTATAGAGAAAGGAAAGTACGATGCTTTAATGAAGCGTTGTCAAACACACGGAACTACACCCGTATATATAAACTCCACACCTAATGGTGTTTGGGGTTTTTATTTAGAACATTTTGATTTAGTATGGGAGTATAGAGACTTGCCTAAAAAAACAGATTTCGCAGACAGACAAACCATATCGAAAGAAATAAGCTACCTAGAAGTATCCAAAGGAGTAGACTTACTTCTTCTTCTTTCTTCTTCTTCTTCGACTCTTTGATAGTTTAGATTTTTTAAATCCATCAGTAGCATAATAAAGTTTTACTTGTGCATCAGTAAAGACTCTACCACTTGGACTTACGTTTTTATTTTTTCCTACTTTCTTAAACGGCATTAGTTAAATATTCCTGATTTCTTTTTATTACTCTTTCCAAAAGGACTGTCATTTGTCTTTTTCTTTCTTTCAAATAAACCTGAACCTCTGTCTTGACCTGAACGGTTAAAACTGTTTCCTGACTTCTTTCTTTTTCTTTTCTTAGGAGGTGTATAATCATACATCTCATCCTTTTGTTGTTGTCTGATTTTTCGTTTGGCTCTTTGTATTTCCTTTAAAGCTTCACGTTCATTATAACCCGGACTGTTTGGACCAAATGTTTGTTCCCACAAATCTCTATCATATCTTTTCATATCTGACTCACTATCGTATCCTTGAAGCATTTCTTTCTTAGTTTGTCTTTTTTCTTTAGCTAACTTTTCTGCTCTAGATAAGTCTCCATATATATTAGACAATACAATTTTTCTTACATCTTTATATAAAGGAATGAATCCTGTGTTACCCAATATCTCTAATGGTAATCTTACATATCTTTCTTCTTGTTGTCTTGTTATAGCATCAGGTTCTTTTCTGTCAGGCTCTGTAAGTTTTTTTGTAAGCAAGTCTGCCGTACCAAGTATAGGTCCGTAAGCTGCACCCATCTTCATTAAGAAATCTGATAACTGTGAACCCCTACCTTCTTTTGGTTTAGGAACAATATTATATTGTATAGCATCTTTGTATGGGTCGTAGTCTCCGTCTCTTAACGCAACTAAAAACTCTTCATTAAATTCTTCTATACCATAATTAATAATACTTTTGGTTGAGTTACCAAAGTCTCTTCCAAATAATAAAGATGTAAACGTAGAAGCAAATGATTGACCCAATCTTTTCTCAAATGATTTAAACTCAGGCTCACTTTTTTCTTGACCTAAAAACTTTGGTGCAAATGGGTCTTCTTCATCTTCATCATCAAACAGTGCAGTCATTCCTTCTGCTAACATCTGTCCTAATAATGTATATAGTACCATACGGGAGGTTACACCTGCTATGAGTGCTGCTCCTTGCTTCTTACTTAGGTCACCCTTACCAATCATATTCATAATACCTGTACGAGCAGTAACATATTCAAAGATTAAGAATCTTGTCATAAAGTTATTGAATGCATTAAAAGCTTGTAGAGATGCTGATTGATTTGGTTTACGAGTTCCTTTAAGCATACCCATAAAAGCATTGTCCGTTGCACCTGCCATTACTGAACGTCTATCAGCTAACTCAGTAGCTTCTTTTAGTGCAGCTTTATTCTTATCCATATACGCTTTGTCATTTGCAGCAATCTTATCAAAGTCAGGTTTACTACCGGTGATTGCTTCAAACCTATTGCTAAATGCACCAAACCACATTGGTCTCATTACTAATTTATCAGGTGTAGATATTAAACCATCTGCTACAAACTCAACTCCTTTCAACCATCTTTGTCCTGACTTGTTCCACATTCTTCCTAGGAAATTAGCAACAGTTCCTTTTGCCTTACCACCTTTTACACCTGTGGCTTGGTTAAGTATATTCACATCAACTAATTTACCGGACAGGTCTTCATTAGGGAATACTCTATTTACTTGCTTACTACCTAGATTTTCCATAGCAGCAGGTGCTTTAGGAGAACCTATGATTCCTCTAAGTTTTGTACCTGCAATAAATCCTTTAGGGTCTACTATTAAAGCAAAGCTTATGTTAGATGTAAGTTCTGCTATAAACCTTCCTGTACCTGCAAGTATAGAACGATAACCTTGTCTTTGTAAATACAATGCAACATCATCTAATATAGATGTTTGTTGTAATGAGTTAGTTAAAAGATTCTCTACTGATTCTTCAAATGCCATTTCAATAGCATTGAATATCTCTCTTTGTTTACTTGGTATTCTATCTTTACCTTCTAAATTAGCTTCAGCTTTTTTAAGAGTTCTCCTTGCAGTTCTGATTGGTTCTGTTAAATGGAAATCTAACAACGTATATTTTGCTCCACGTTGTGCTGATGCATATATATCAAAGTTCAAAGCAGATACTTTTCCTGTACGACTTATTAAGTTCTTTGCTCTTGTACTAGGTCTTAGATTGTTGTTGTAGTTTTCTACATCTGACATTGATGTACCAACTTCGTTTGGTCCATTATCAGATATAACATTAAGGTGAACATAATTATCAAGAGGTGTAATCTTATCACCTCTAATAACTGTAGATGTGTACACTGCCTTCTCTTGTAGGCTATCGTTTATTTCTCTAATAGTTTTTAGTGAAGCTTTTTCTGCTTCGTTAAAAGATTCAAACAATGCTTCATTGTTAAAGTTACCATTCTCATCTGTGTAAGTATCTAGTATCTCTTGCAGCATAGCAGCATCAGCTTCACTGTATCTTGTCTTGCCTTGGTCAATTTTCTTTATAGTTTCTTTTAGAAAGTCAACAACATTATTTACTTGTTTACTTCCGGGGTTACTTATAAACTCTTCCTGTATCATATAAGCCATCTGCTTATACTTTGACATAGTAAATTTATTTGGGTCTCTACCAAAAGATTTAAGAACTGCTTGTTCTGCTTTTTCTATTTTACCTTGAACACCTTTTAACTGTGTTCTAAATTTAGCTACTGCCACTGCTGCACCACCAAATAAAGAGTTAAATATATTTTGTGTTTTAAAATCTCCAAACACTTGGTCAATATTAAACAGTGGGTTTCTTCTTATAAGTTCTGAGAGTGCTCCTTTTCTTGTAATGATAGATTTAATTCTAGCATATATACCACTAAGAGGCAAAGGTTTTGCTTTAGCTATAGCATCAGCTAACACCTCTGCATTAACATTAGCTTGTATCTTCTCTACCATTAACTGTGCGTAGTGTGGTACATAGCCATTATTAATATTATCTATTAACCTAAGAAGGTTTTCAATATCTCTATTACTTAAATCATTAACACCATCTGTTTTAATTAGTGCTTTTAATCTTTGAATTAAATCATACTCAAGAGAATCAATCTTATATCTTGAATCATCTAGTGTAGATTTCTTAACTCCTTCTATAAGTTGGTCTCTCTCTTCTTGTATTTCTTTTTCAGACCTTTCATCTGTTTTAACTTCAGGTAGTATATCTTTCTTGTACTTCTTCATTACCTCAGCTTCTGCTGCAGTAATTTCTTCTGCATCAAGCATAGCTTTTATTGTAGCAGCGTAATCTATTTTACCATCAACCATTACAATATTTTCAGATTCAGAAAATCTGTCTGCTAATTCAATAGCCATAGACCTTTCTTCATCTAACTGCTTTAATACTTCTTCCACCTTTTTAGTTACCTCTTGAATATCAGGTAAACTTAAAACTGTTCTTCGTGCTGCAAATGTGTTAAGCAGGTCTAGGTAAGTATCTAATACTGCATCAGGAATAAGACTTGGGTTTACACTAAACATTCTTTGTAGTTGATAAACCACACCGTCAGCCATACCAATTTTTCTAGAAGCATTATCTAATGCTCTGCTTCTTCCTCTATTAGCTGCACGAATTTTACCTGCGTACTCTGCATCATTCATTACCTTGCCCATATAATCAACAAAGCTTTCTATAGATGCAGGATTAAACATATCTACTCTACTAAATCTTCTAAGAATATCTGCTACTTGCGTGGTATTTATTTTACCTGCTTTAGCCATTTCTTTAATTTCTTTAGTAAGCATTTGACTTGCTCTAATGAATGCTGCCTTCGCAGTCTTTGCTCCTTTATTAAAATCTCTTAACTGCTTTATCAATGCAGTCTTTTCATTCATTGTAATTTTCTTAGGGTCTTTTATTCCTAAGAACTTTTTAATCTTTTTAGAAAGAGTATTTCTTTTTTCTGCTATACCAAGTTTCTTTCTTATGTCTCTTAGTATCTGTTCTCTTTGTATGTCTGTAGATTTTTTGTAAGACTCTGAAGCTTTTACTACATCCATTATTGATTTAGGTATAGCTTTTAATTTACGATTAGCTTTTTCTGCTTTTGCTTTAGCCGTTTCAACTAAAGAGTTAACTATACTATTAACCTCATCAGACAAAGAGAATCTTGGTTGAGCATTATTAGCTGCATCTTGTGCATTAAAGTTTGGAGATAGTTCTATACCACCAAATAAATCTGCTAACCCTGCATCTGTGAACTCTTCAATAGTCATATTGTCTATGTTCTCAGTTTTAATGTCTAAAGTTCCCTTCATCTTTTGTTTGATGTATTTGAAGGTAGCATTCATCCATTCTTTAAACTTAGACTTCTTTGCTGCATTTATAATAGTTTCACCTTTAGTGGCTAACATCTCTACTAAAGCTTCTTCTCTTGCCAACTTAGTATCACCATACTTTTCTATAGCAGCTTGTAACTCTGGAGTTCCCTCAACAAGTTTCAATCCTCTAGCTAATAGTTTAGTTCCTTTTATACCACTTGCTTTGCTTCTTAAAAAGTCAATCCATATATGTCCGAACTCGTGTATAGGTGTGTTTAGTGTAGCAGCTTCAGGATTTAAAAACACCTTTCCGTCTTTAGTTAATCCTAAAATTACTTTACCATTTGATTCTTTAGTTCTAACTCCGGGTTGGTTCATAATATCATTGAACTCTTGTACTGTATTAGATACGCTTACACCCGGAAATGCAAATCTTAATTTAGCAGATAATACTTGGATGTCAGACATCTTTGTATCTACAACTGCACCTTGCATTGCTTTATCGTTAGCTGCAGTTCCCATAGTTTGTGCAGCAACCTTTTTACTATCAGGTCTTGCTCCTCTTTTATTAGGCTTAAACATCCTGTTGGTCTTTGCTTTCCAAGCAGGGAAAACGTCTATACCGTTTGTTGGATTTTTAATAAATGATATAAGCCTACCCTTCGGTCCTGTTCCATAGTTCTGATGGTCTATTTGAATTACACCACCATTCTTTACATCAATACCAACAACTGCTACTATATCACCCTTCTTTGATTTCATCATAGCAGGTTCACCTATAGCATTATGTATAGCATCTGTAGTAAATAAATTAGTTTTAGGATTATTTACACCGGCATATAAAGATTTTACAAAAGCTTTGGTATTATTTTTTACATTGGGGTCAGACATCATATTGTTAAATATCATACTTCTTTCATCCAAGGATAATGTTCCCTTGTTTCCTTCTGCTCTTTCTTTTGCTTGAGCCTGTATGAAATCCATAAACTGACCTAGTGTCTTTATTTTATTTTGACTTATACGATTTAAAATATTCTGTGCTCTTTTAGCATTATTGGTATTCAATTGACTTTTAAGTTGAGCAACGATATCGTTCATCGCATTAGTCTGATTCTTTTTAGACTGTGCTTTTATTTCAGGTGCTATCCATCTAAATGCTGCTTCGTTAGAATTAACTGCATCATTACCCATACGAACAATAGCCATTGGTATATGTCCATCAGGAAGCTTTCCTTCTGACCACAACCTGTCAAACAATGTTTTGTTTTTTTCATAGGTCTTTACTGCACCGTCATATTGTGATTGAGATTTATCTACTGCTACACCTGCCCAAGCTGCTTCTTTATTTTTACCTTGTGCATTAAATCCTAAACCACCATTAACTTCCATATCATTACCACGAGAGTCTTTGATTGTACCTGAAGCAAGTATATCGGATATACCTGTAACCATAGGAATGCCATCATAATAAGACATCTCTCTGTTCATATCATCAAGGTTTTCAAAACCTAACTCTTTAGCATCTGACTCTGTAAACTCTACTGTAGAATTACTCTCTTCTATTGGATTAACTTGTGTCTTTGAAGACACTGATGGTGTAGTAAAGTTAACCTCTTCTGCATCCATCTGATTCATCTCATCTGCTATAGCATCTACATCTGTATCTTCAGCAGTTACTAACGCTTCATCTTGGTCTTTTAAACTAAACCTAGGGTTGCCCTCAACATCTTGCTCATCATCAAGCTTTTGTTTAGTAGACATATTATCAAAAATAACATTACCACCTTTTTTGTCATCTTCATACAGTAGTCTAGCTTTTGCTACATCCCCTCCTGCTTGTTCTATATAGCTATCTTGTTCGTTTTTATTCAAAGCATCAAACTCTGACACCTCAGCTTCAGTGTTACCTTCTGCTATTTGAGCATCTCTTTCCTGTTGCATCTCTGCTTTAACTGCATCGAATCCTTCTTGTGTATAAACATCAGAGTTAGATGTTTCTTTTATTCTTGCAATAACTTCTTCATCTGTAACTTCTGAACTAGCTACATCTGCTTCAGCATCTGCTTCAACTTCTGCACCTGTTAGTTCTTTTATCTTTGCCTTTATATCGTTAGCTTTTTCTTTAGCTACCTGAGTTTTATTTCCTTCTAACTTATTTAATTCAAGTTGTAGTGCAGTTAATTCTTCTATCTGACTTTCACTTAAATTAGAATTAGCTTCGTTTAAGTCTTGCTTAATTTTTAATTCTATTAAACGGTCTTGTAGTTTACCTGCTCTACCTTCATAATCATTATCAATTGTAATCTCAGAAGATTGTAATTCTGCTAGAGTCATTGTCTCAATAAGATTATCTATTGTGGCAGCATCAACTCTTTCTCCATTCACTTTGTATTTAGCTGCACTAAATCTAGTAGATACTATATCTTTTACACCACCGGGTATTTCAGCTAAACCTTCAAGTGCTATTTCAGATATATCTAAGTCTTGACCAATTGCAAGTCTTGCTGCAGTCTCACCTGTTGAACCACCTACTGCTTCAACCCCACCTGCTGCTGCTATTGATTTTAGTTTCAACCCTTTAGTGGCTACATTTGATGCTTGTTTACCTCCTTTAGTTAAAACTTTGGTAGCTATCTTACCACCTAACTTTCCTGTGTATGCATCTATTGCACCAATAACAATACCTCTAGCAACTGCTTTATTTCTAATGCTAGTATATTTTTCAGGGTCATTTAATACTTCTCTAATTTTTTCAGGAGTCATCTCTCCTTCAATTTCTTCTTGTAATAATTCGGAAAATGTTGCACCCATTTCTAGTGCTGAACCGGCTGCTGCAAATGCGTACGGTATAGCTGCTGCTGCACCTGCTACTGCACCTACTCCTCCACCGACAGGACCACCTACCATACCTGTGGTTGCACCTAGTGTTGCACCTGTACCTATAGCTGCACCTGCTGCTGCTAGGGAATCTGTGTTAGATGCCATAGATGCAAAAGAACTTAATACTAATTCAGGCAGTATTGTTAATCCTGATTTAGATAAACCCATAACAACACCCATAAAACCTGAGCCGTTCTCTTCGTAAGTCTTTTGATATTCCTGCATTTCTGCAGATGAACCATATTTTTGTGCATTTTTATTGGCTTCAAGATAACTAGCGATATCTTCTTCTGTAGCCATAGAACCCCTTAATAAAAGGTCTGATGCATTTTCTCCTGCAATACCTTGGTTTACACCACCTGCTACTGCACGAGCCATATCATCAATAAAATCTCCTATACCAATTGGAGATACAGAATCTATACCTCTTAATACATCACCAAATGCTCCTGTAAAATAATCTTGTTCTGTAATTTCTTCTTTAGGAAGTCCTAATCCTAAAGTGGTATTTGACATCCCATCTGTAGAAGATACGGAATTTCCCCCTGAAGTGTCGCCATTGTTTTTTTTTTTTATTTGACCTTCATTTACTCTTTTATTAAAGTCATCTAGACCATAGAAGTCTTTTAGTTCTTGACCTTCAACCTCCATTCCATTTGGAGTTATGTAAAGTTCAGTGTCTTCTCCAACTTCTTCACGAGTTCCAAGTTGTTCATCATCGGCAACTTGTTTAAATTCACCATTATTCATTCTACGGTCAAACTCATCTCCATAATATTCACGGAGTTCAGATTCAGTAGCAATCTTACCATTTAATGTTCTAAACTTTCTTTCCATTTATATGAGTTTTATCCTCCGTACTTGTCTCCTTTACGACCCTTATATCTAGGTATATCCTGACCTACTTGGTCGGCATCACCTGCATCAACATCAGCTTGAGTTGCTTTCTTAGTTAATTTTCTACCTTCTTTTAATTCTTGTTTCTCAAAAGCTTTAATCCATTTTTGAACACTATTCATACTAGCCACTGCTTTATCATCTTGATAGTCGTAGAAATCAGCTTCTATTACAAGAGGGTCTGCTTGTGGATGACCCGGTATACTAATAGCAATTTTATCATCATCCATTATATCAAAAGTAATATTGTATTCAGGGTATAATGCTTGTAATGCACTACCTACATCTTCCTCATCGTCAAAGAACAATTCTTTTAATGATTTACCGGTAACCTCATTACCTGCTTTATTTGTATATGTAAAGTCTTTCTTATCTCTGAATAGTTTATCGTTATATTCATCAATTTCAACATCGTAATCTAACGGTGCTTCTTCTCTTTGAACTTCAGATGTTGATGTACCTTCTACATTAAACTCAGCATCTTGGTTATAGTTACCTCTTTCAAGTGCAGTTCCTATATCATCCTGACCTGTTAATAGTGGACCTGCAGATTTTATAAATTCTGCCTGAGTCTTTCTCTTGTCTATCATTTCTCCTACTGCAGTTGCTCGACCTGCATCAACATCCTCTTGAGTGGCTGCAAACTGTTTTCTTCTTTCTTTTCTATTGTCAGGACCAATAGGTTTGTTTTCATCATAATCAGGATTAGATTCAGTAACATAGAACGAAATATTTCTAGATTCTTCTTCACCATCATCATTAGTATACAGAACTGTTACACCTTCAGTATCTCTAGTAACATCTTTTATAGATTCATTTTGGTCTCTGAAGTAATCAGTTGATGCTTTTAATGATGTATCATCTCCACCCCAAAGGTTACCAATCATACTTATTTCATTGTCTTCTTTCTTAAATTTATCTGCTCTTTCTTGGTCAGCTTTTTTGTTAGCTGCACTTGGTTCATACTTCATTCTTTCAGTTTCAACCTCTTCTTTGTAATCTACTTGTACTCCTGTCTGAGATTTAAGTGCACGTTTAGCTACGTTATTTTGCTCTTCACTTAATTCAGTTTGTGTTCTACCATTTACATTTTTTAGTAGAATAATATTTTCTGTTCCCGGCTTTCTTCCTTTACTTGGGTCTTTAGGGTCTACATATACATCAGCCGGATTAAATGAAGAAGTATATTCTTTACCATCAGGAGTAAAATCAACAAAGTCCATCAATATAGATGCACCTGAAAAGTTTTCATCACTTACTTGACCGTCTGCCCAATTGTTTTGTGCCTCTTGGTATAAGCTATAAGCTTTTAATTCATTTGGTTGTACACCTAATTCTGATGCTAAATTAGCTAACTCAGTAGGATTCATATCTTTTATACCACCCTTTCTAGCAGTAATGTCTGTAATCTTTTTTATTGTACCTGCACTATATGTAGAACCCATACTTGTAACAGTTTGAATTACATCCTCACCTAAACTTTCTGTCCACTTTTGAGCATTACCTTGTACATCATACTTGGTAATTTTTGTTTTAATTCTGTTTTTTAAGTTAGCAACAGAAACTAAATTGTTTGGGTCAGGGTCAGGTATTAATGCACCATCAGGATTGTTAGGGTCTTTAATCATTCCTGCCATAGAAACCATACCTGTCTGTGGATTTATAACTAACTTTGATTCGTTAAAATTAGCAAACCCTTCAACACCTGACATAATTTCTAAATCAATAGAAGACAATTGCTCACTAACAGGTAGGTTAGGGTCAAGCATTGCCATCTTAGCACTATACTCATCGTTGTAATCTTGAAGTAAACCAAAGCCTTGGTCTGTACCATCAGCTAAGTTTTGTCTCATTATAGTGTACTGCCTTGGGTCTAGTTGTCCTGACTTTAAAAGAGTTTCTTGCATCAACGCTTGTTTCTGCAAGTCATCAGCAAAACCTAAAGCCATACCATTTAGGTCTCCATTTTCACCTTGTGGTACGTTGTTTAATACTTTTTGGTATTCTCTTGTAGATTCATCTATCGCATCCTTCTTTTCTTGACGGACACGCATTTCTTCTTGGAGCATACCACTAAAGTTTGCTCCTACCTCAGCCCAATTTATATTATCAGTTGCTTCTCTTTCAACGTATTTGTATGCAGTAGCCATATATTATTTTTTATTGTTGAACTGCAGAAGCTGCATTTGGTAAGTAAACATTAAAAGGGTTTTGGTAATTCTGAACATAAGCTTGACTTTGAAATATACCTTGTTGTTGTGCAGGTGTTAAATTTCTTTTTATATTTCTAAAATCTCTGTTGCTTATATTTTGAAAATCAATTTGCCCAAGAGTTTGTCCTTCAAATCTACCCCCTCCAACTGTACCTGCCATAGTGTCTCCCAAAGAACTATCTCCTACACTAGCACCTACGGCAGTTTTTTGTGCTCCAATATTTTGAGAATATAAAGGAACAAATGCTGCTGCTTGTTGTGCTACATTTGCTATACCTTGTATACCTTGTTGTTTTGCTAACTCTGCAGCTTGTTGTGCATCGGCTGCTCTTTGTTGATTACCTGCAACTTCTTCTAAATCTAAAGCCACATCTAAGTCTCTTAACCTTGAATCCTCATCTACAATTTGTTGTTCAATGTTAGTCATTTCATCTGCCATTGCACCTCTAATACCTGCTTGTCCTTGTTGTTGTTGAGCATATACTCTACCTGCAGTTGCTGCTGAACCTCTTTCGCTTTCTTTACCTGCTTCAGTTGCTTGTGCTCCTGCAACATTCATAGCTTCTCTTTCTAAATCATAAGCTTCTTTTTTCACAGACATTTGTTCTGCAAAGTTTACATCAAGTTTACCTCGTGCTTCTTGCATTGCCTTTTCTGCATCTCTTTCTGCTCTTTTTTGTGCCTTCTTTTGTTTACTAGCTTGAGAGAAGGATGCTGCAGTAGTTCCAATTGATATTGCTAACCCTGCTGCTGCTATTGCCGTTGCTGCTGCCATATTATAATTTTTTTATCATTTCGTAAGTGTCTGAATCTCCCGGAACATAGCCTAGTATTTTAAATGTTCTAATAAGAGATTGATTTTTAAGTAAACTATAACAATACTTTGCACCATTTCTTTCACTTAAATTAGTTAATGTCTCTATCAATAAACCCATAGCATTTTTTCTATGAGGTTTTTTTCTATATTTTTTATTTGATACAATAAATTCTATCAATGCAACATTTGAATTAGTAAGATAAATATACCCTGCACATATAGGAGTATCTTTATCTAATATCATCATACCTCCTTTACCGTTATCAGGTAAAAAATCTTTAGGAGGTGGAGTCCATCCCCAATCTTTCCACCAATCAACAAGAATGGTGTCATAATCGTCTAATTCGAGTGGTCTTACATTAAATATCATTCAAGACAAAGATACTAAATTTATGGAAAAGATTTCATAGCTTCTGACTCTACTGCAAATAGTTCTACTTTAGCAGTGTTATTGTTAGTTACAGTGAACACTCCATAGTGACCTAATATACCGTGAGATTCGGAAACTGCATTTTTAATATACAATGTATACTCAGTTGTAGTAGGAAAAGGGAATGTTGTAGGAACAGGTGCAACTGCAGGAACAAATGTGTTACCATCAGTATTAATTACTACTTGATTTATACCTGCAGGTAAGTTTTGATTTATCTGTGTGACCTGTCCTGCTAACTGTGGGTTAGGATTTCCGTGATATATCATATCACCTACACTTATTATATTTCCTATATATAATGTATTTGGATAATCAATTGTAGTTAAATTACCTACTACTGTAACATTACTTGAACTTCCTAAACCATTTAAAGAACGTAAAGCATATTCATCTAATTGAGCAGGTACACCTCCACTATTTCTAATAAAAGCAAAGTAAGAACCTTCTTTTTCTTCAAAATAACTTGCTTCAATAAATCCTGAATCTTGTTGGTCACTTTCAATTACAACACCCCAAGAATCATCACCTTCTAAATTTATTGTTTTAAATAGTTTATTTTCTAATGGTTGGTCGTTGAAAACAGATTGAACTACTGAATTATAGTTTATACCATAATATTGGTTTCTACTAGGATTTGTATTATGTCTAAATAAATCTCCACCTTTAAAAGTGTAAAAGAAATTATTCATTCCTATCATCCAATCAGCAAAGTATGAATAGAATGAAGGAAACCCTTGAACTCCTGAGTCGTAAGTTAATGTGTATGTATCTGTTTTAGTTACCGTGTTTGACATATCTTAATTTTTATTGAGGACAGTGAGTCGCATCGTTACAAGCATAAGTAACGGCTGACTTCTGTACTGCGTTTATAGTTACTCCTTGACCCAATGAAGTTATCGTACCACAATGAACTGTTGGGTCAACACTAGCAGTAGATGTTTGTGGGTTAGTAATTCTATGATATTGTATTACATCTCCTACTGCAAGTCCACCACCAAATCTTCTATTCATTGTATAACTACTTCCATTTAAACAATCACTAACAGTATAAGTAGAACATATATCTTGAACCTGAACACATATACCACTTTGTAATTCAAAAATACTACCGTCTGCTTGTAGATAAAATCCATCTGAAGGAAAAGAAACACCATCGTGGTCGTTAAACACATAGTCGTCTACCGTAACAACACCTTGAGTACCTGTTACAGGAACAGGTTGATGGTATAAAGTTGTATATATTGATAAAGCAGATATGTTTTGCTGACCACAAACATCTGTTATAGTTTGTGTCTGAGCAGTTCCCATAAACCCTGTTAATGGTGCAGGACACGCTATACTTATAGTAAAAACAGTTCCACCACAAGGACCAATAAATTGGAAATTTGCAAGTGCTGGACTTGGATTTGGTTTAGGAACAACCATAACACAATTACCCGGTTGTCCTGCAGTCAACTGACCTTGACCCGGTACTATGCTTACATTTTGTGTAGTTCCTGAATTTACAAAATTACCTTGCTGATAATTAAATACGGTTAGTGTTTGAGCAAATGTACCTGCTTGTACACCACAAGTATCTGAAGTTGTTCTTCCTACATAAGTAGGAGTACCTGCTACTGTACTTTGTAATAAACCTATACCCGGAGCACTAAATTTATTATATATACTACCATCATAAGTACACATTGCTCCATCAGGTACTGATGCAGGGTTAAATTGTACAATAATAGCACCTGTATCTGTTGCCGTTCCACCTACATCTAAATCTAATAAATAAAGACCTTGATTACCGTTACCTCCAATACTACCACCACAAGGAGTAGCACAAGTAGGACAAATTTGTGGAGGCAATAAAAGACATCCACTTCCTTGAGTTATTTGTTCTCTAACACTTATACCATCAGAATAGAATCCGTTTGCTGCACAAGTAGTTAAGTCAGCATCATCGTACACTGCAGTTGCATTATTTAAAGTTGTTCCGTCTAGATAATAATTTGCCATAGTTCTAAATTAAATTGTTGTACAACCACAACAAGCTGCCACTGCATCAGGACCATTACATAGGTCTATTAGTGTTGGCTTTCT
>Ga0163179_10000334_pt1 | contig 33272 bp, 30 predicted proteins | sample AtlANTMetagenome_FD_109643 | JGI IMG/M metagenome (GOLD analysis project Ga0163179, IMG submission 109643) | Marine eukaryotic phytoplankton communities from the Atlantic Ocean - Atlantic ANT 2 Metagenome | ecosystem: Environmental > Aquatic > Marine > Oceanic | place: North Atlantic Ocean... | reverse complement strand
TAACGGTTGACTCTGATGGCGACCTTGTGTTTGACCAGGAAGAATTTGAACAATGTATTGAGAACCCTGACTGTGACTTTGATGGGATTGAAGACTTTCAAGATATTGATCCACTTGATCCCGACCTCCCCTTCTTGACAGTTGACACTGATGGAGATGGAGTTTTTGATGCAGAAGAAAGATTTAATGATGAAGTGGATTGCTTGTGGGAACCTGACTGTGACTTTGACGGATTCACTGATGACGTTGACCCTGACCCACTAGACCCTGATGTTCCTGTAGAAAGAGTTTTGATTGGTGGGGAAGAAGTTGAGTTTTCATTTATTGACGAAGAAACTGGTGAAGAACTTACTAGTGAGGAGTTCTTTGTAGAGTTTGAGGTTTCAGAGGAAGATGAAGAATTAGCCCTAGAATTAAATGACCTTGGTATTGACATTGAAGATGTTGACCTTTCTGAAATTGACGAAGCAGAAGAAAAAATAGTTGAAGCCCTTGATGAGTTAGATGAAGAATTAGCTGAAGACTTCCTTGACATTGTAGATGGTGAAGTCACCGAAGAAGAAATTGAAGACCTGTTTGAAGATGAAGATGCTTTTGAAACCCTTATTGAAGAGAATGACGAAGTTATTGCAATCATCGTTGATGCCGTTAACGACGCCGACGATGATGTAAAAGAACAATTTGAAGAAGAAGTAAATATATTTGAGGACGAAGCGTATAACGATTATGTTGCTGCGGGTTCAAACATTGATACTGAAGATCGCCGTGTTATCGTGGCGGCTGCGGCAACTGCAACTGTTGCTGCTGCGGCTGCACGACCATCCACTCCACCGCCACCAGCACCTAAGCCACCTCCACCAACGCCTAGTGGACCTACACCTTCGCCGACCCCCTCGGCTGGAGGTTCGTCTCCTAGCGTGTCCGCATCCTCCTCTGGAGGGTCTGGTGGGGGCGGCAGTTCGTCATCAGCAAAGAAGACTAGAAGATTTGGAAGGAGGAATCGGTAAATGAGTTACATACGAAGACTTTTAAAAGAGTGCTTTACTCTTGGGTTCACTTTGGCTGGAACAGGCCTCGTTCTTATCACTTTGAGCTCGTCTTTGCTAAAGCAAGGTATAATAATAAGCATAGCAGGCTTAATAATGCATTTAGTAGGCACTGCACTAGACCATAGGAGTTTTACCAAAAATGAAGAATAGCTCATTAGCTTTATTCGGCAATACAGTGTTACGAATACTTAGTGTGTTCGGTATACAGTGCATGGCTATTATTGGTGGTGCTTCCATGATTGGGGACATCCCAGTCCACAAAGCTGCAATACTTAGTGGGGTAGCGGCTGTAGCCCAAGTCCTACAAAAGATTGCTATTGCTTTCGCTGATGATGGCGTTTTGACACGTGAGGAGCTGGATGCAGCTTTCTCTGGAGCAAGTAAACCATCTAAAGCGAAAGGATAAGTAAACTGTGAGTGAAGATTTCCATTGCCAATATTGTGATTGCGATGGCCCAGACTGCTTCTGTGGCTGCGATGATTGCTGTTAAATAAAGTTTTATTTCAAGTTATATTCTATAAAAGGAACGATCTTTGATATATCTTCCGTATAGACTATTAAAAGGATGGATAAACCATTCTCATTAATTAACTTCCCCTATAAGGAGATTAAAACTATGAATCCTGTTATGAAACAGATGATTGAAAAATCAGTTGCAACTTTTGTGCAAGCTTTTCTGTCTGTCTTCGTGGTAACTGATATGAGTTCCGCAAAGACCGCTTTAGCTTCCGCAGTAGCTGCTGGTCTATCAGTAGTTAAGAGCTGGGCATCAACTAAGGTTGGCGATCCTGGTTCTACAAACGTTGGTAGCTAATTTTTCACAGTGTACTGGTTGATTTCACTTTGGAACTCTAGTATACTAAGAATATAAAACGAAGCTTTATAGGGTTGAGGTTTTTGAAGACGCTCCTTTTGTCCTCAACCTTATAGAGAGTCGGTTGAAAACTCCGTCTCTATGAGGCGGGGTTTTCTTTTTATACAGCTTCGTATATTTTAGATGCTATTTCTTCACGAACGTCTGTGTTGTCGTCTAGGAAGATTTTGGTGTTGAGACGCCCTTGCCCGATGTTCTCACCATTGTATGCGTACCAAGCGCCTTTTTTATCTATGATGCCTAGTTGTGCCCCTATGTCAACAATGTCACCTGTTCGGCTAATTCCTTCACCGTAGGTAATTTCAAATTCTGCTTGTCGGAAAGGAGGAGCAACTTTGTTCTTTACAACTTTAACTCTTGTTTTGTTTCCTGATGCTTCTCCGTCTGCTTTTAGGGTTTCTATTCTGCGAATGTCTAATCGCACAGATGAGTAGAACTTCAGAGCACGCCCACCTGTTGTCGTTTCAGGGGAACCAAACATAACACCAATTTTTTCTCTGATCTGGTTGATCATAATAAGAATTGTTTTTGAGTTGTTTAAGTTAGCAACTATCTTACGCATTGCTTGTGACATAAGCCTTGCATGTAATCCCACGAAGCTGTCGCCCATCTCTCCTTCTATTTCTTTTGCAGGAGTTAGAGCAGCTACTGAGTCAACAACGATAACGTCTATAGCACCAGACTCTATGAGTTTATTTGTAATTGTAAGCGCTTGTTCTCCAGTATCAGGCTGGCTTACTAACAAGTTGTCTACATCACATCCGATAGCTTCTGCATAGATAGGGTCTAATGCGTGCTCAGCATCAATGAATGCGCACGAACCGCCAAGCTTTTGGGCTTCTGCTACAACATGTAAAGCAAGAGTGGTTTTACCAGAGGATTCTGGTCCGTATATTTCACACACTCGTCCTTTGGGTAGTCCACCCACTCCGAGCGCTATGTCTAAGGCTATTGAGCCTGTTGAGATGGTTTCAATTTCCATAGAGGTGTTGTCCCCTAGTCTCATAATTGAGCCTTCTCCAAATTGTTTTTCTATTTGCCCTAAGGCGTCTTTTAAAAGTTGTTCTTTAGTCATGCTGGTATTCTACTCTTTTATTGGCTGTAAGTCAAGGCTTAATTTTGGGCGTACTCCTCTACCCATATCGTGTGGTATATGGTAATTTCCGCACGTTATGCTCAAGGCTGTACCCGTATTTTTTAAGATCTATTTACCTTCAAGTCCCAACACCACCTATTTTTTCAGTGATGCAACACTCCCCAGATATGGCTCTGGTTGCCCGTGTGCCGGAACCGCTTGGACTCTTGCTAGTTCCGAATCTATCCTCTCAAGTCTTAATGCTCTCCGTGCAGTGACTAGCATACTACCAAGTATGTTTTTCTAGTTTATCGTGCGATTCAAATTGCTCCTCTTTGAGGTAGACGTGTCCTGTTCATTACACCAGTTTCGTATATGTCTAACCCACCGACTATTCAGTAAACCTTTATGTCATTAGGATTTCCTAGTTGTGTTTTTTAATAACGCTCCTTTTAATACTTTGCTAATTAATTTATCATGTTTATTAATTTGTGTCAAGGGGCAGATTTCGCTTGTCTACTTTACAAAAGACAGGTATGATACAATTATGATAAAAACTCCAACTTGGTATAACAGCACGCCCTGCAGAGGTCAAGATAGATTATTTTTTTCTTCGGAAACTTCGGATAGAAATGTAGCTAAAAAAATATGCACAAACGAGTGTCCTTACTTAGGCGAATGTTTAGTTATGGCGGTTGAGAATGAGCTTACAATTGGTGTTTGGGGCGGAAAAACTGGTCCTGAGATAGAGAGAATTGTTTCTGCGGCATGAAGTACTACGAGACAGATGAAGATCCAGACACATTGGCTATTTTGTATAGGGGTGATGTTAGGGTAAGGTTTATCACTGCTGATGATGCTGCTTTAGGTACAAAAGATTATCGTGTTTTATTGTGGGATAGTTCTAATATTGTTATTGGTATATCTGCAACGTATTCAAGAGATATTATTGATGAGTTTGTTGTTAGTAAGATAACTGAAGACATGATAGATAACTTTGATGAAGAGCTTAAGCGTGAGATGGTTAGGGATATAGCAATAAAGCATCTTGCAGATACATTAGAGGGCATACTAGAAAATCTTGTCCGTGATAGAAGTGCTAATTATATTGAAGAGACTTCTTTTGAAGAGGGTATCAAAGACATTCTTGGTGACTATTGACTTTTATGTTTAGTCGTAATAGAATATACGTAACTATTATTTTATTATGGAGGCTAAATTGGCTACTAAAGATATTATCAAGTCCATATTGGATGCATGTGAAGAGTTAGACACATCATTCTACGAAGACTATAAAACTAAGAGATTGTCTAACGAAGAAGTCTTACAAGATGTAAGCGATATGCACTTAGTTAAAGCTACCGTAACTCGTTTGTTTGGGGCTATGCAAGATGAAACTGTTGAGCGTATTGGATTTACTGCTGCGCCTATAAATGTTGAGGGTGCTACTATTGAGGTTAAGTCTGGTTCATCTAGAAAAGCTTGGGACCATGCAGCATTAGCGCAAGACGTAGCTCAACGGATATATGAATCATCCATTGATATTGACACGGGTGAAGTTAGAAAAACCCCTAGAGAGATGATGGGCGATATGTTGAAATATGGGGCTGTTTCTTATTGGCGTGTTGGTGCTTTGAAGGATCTCAACATTGATCCAGATGAGTATTGTGAAGTAAGTCCGCCTAAAAGTAGTTTGGTAGTTAGGAGAGACAAATGAATATGTTAACTTTATTGTCTGAGCCTTTTCCTTCAGAGGTTGAAAAACAGCTTAAAAAAGGTGGCACTAGCTTAACCTATATCCCAATAAGCGAAGTTATTACTAGACTAAATAAAGTTCTGGGTGTGGATATGTGGTCGTATGAAATTATTAAGTGCGAAAGAGATCAACTTGATCCTGATTTTGTAGTCGCCCATGTAAGGCTATCAGTTACATTTGTGCCTACTGACAAAGCACCGACTATTGTTGTGCATAAAGATGGTATAGGCGGGCAGAAAATAAAAAGAACTCGTAATGGTGATATTTTAGATCTTGGTGATGAGATGAAGGGTGCAGTTTCAGATGCACTTAAAAAGGCTGCCCAACATTTTGGGGTAGGTCTTTATTTGGCAAGATCAGAAGAATCAAAACATTTAGAGCATATAGAAGAGCAAGCTGCTTCAGCAATTTCTTCAGAACACTTTGACAAACTTAGAAAGGTCTTAAACGGCCAAACTCAAGATGTTATTGAAGGTGCTAAAAAATATTGGGCAACTATATCCAACAATGCTGAGTTTAGTAATGACAATGTTACTGGTGAGCTTTTAGATAAGATGCTTGCTTGGGTAAAGGAGAGCAGCACAGGTGAGTAATTTAGAGCTATATGCTACTCCTGAGTACATGTCCCCAAGCTCTATAGGAACTTTTAATCAGTGCCCAATGCGGTACAAGTTCGCAAAGCTTGATAGACTGCCTGAACCTTCTACAGAGGCTCAAGTAGTAGGTTCGTTTGTGCATGAGATACTAGAAGAGCTGTTTAAACTTGATGCTGACGATAGGAACGAAAGTAGCGCTAGAAGAATTGGTAAGCAACTGTGGGATAATTCATGGGGCCAAGAATTTGCAAGTTTGCCAGTCAAAGAGTCAACTGAAAATCAGTTTCGTTGGAAAGCTTGGTGGTGTGTTGAGAACTATTTTAAGCTTGAAGATCCTACGTCTTTTGAGGCCAAGGGTATTGAAGAAAAAGTAAGCGGCGATATTGATGGTGTTCCGATTTTTGGGATTATTGACCGTTGGACCATAGAAGAAGACAAGCTTGTTATATCAGATTATAAAACTGGTAAAAAGCCTAAGCCGAGGTATGAGTGGGAAAAGCAAATGCAGATAATGATATATTCAATTTTGCTTGAGCAAATGACTGGTTTAGAGGTTGGTAGAGCCGAGCTAATTTACTTGAAGTCACCAAGTAAAGCAGTGTATGACCCTAAGCCTAAAGTTATAAGTAATGTAAAAGCTAATATTGTTCAAACTTGGAATGAGTTAACTACAAGTTGTTCTACTGGAGTTTTTGAGACGAGGACAGGGCCTTTATGTAATTGGTGCAGTTTTAAAAGTATGTGTCCTGCTTGGAGGAAGTGATGATAGGTGAACAAGAGTTTGCTTTGATGGTGTCTGAAGATATCAAGAACAGAGCGGATCAAACGACTAAAGATATTCTAAGGTCCCCTGATAACAGGGAAAGATGGAAAAAGACATTGATTAAGATTATAAACAACGTACAGACACGTTTAGACACTCTTAACAAAGAAGCTATATCTTTACGAAGTACTTATCCTGATTTTGAAAATGATCCTGCAGAATCAATAGCAAAAGTTATTGAAAAGTCTGAGAGGTTTAGGTTTCACGCTGAAAAGAAATTAGCTGAAGTAGATAGACTACTTTTTTTAAAGACTGAAGATGCTGATTCTAAACTATCTAGTTTTTTAAAAGATGCTATATTGATGCATAAGAAGCTAAAGCTACAGTATAAGCGACCAGTAGATCCAGCAGATGTTGGGTTATGGGACGCTATTGATGGTAAATGGACATTTTGATGAAACGAGGAAAACCTCTTAAGCGCACTCCTTTGAAAAGGGGAGACAGTCAACTTAAAAGAACTCCTTTGAACAGAGGAGAAAGCACTCTTAAATCTAATTCTGAGTTAAAATCAAATAAGCCTATAAATAAACGATCTAAGAAAATGTCTGCAACGTATGTTAAAAGACGGAAACTTGTAAAAGATAGATTGGGTGAAGGCACTGAGTGCGAGGCTTGTATGGCTGTGAATGTGTTTCATAGGATTGAAATGACAAAAGTAAGATCGTGGGGCGATAAGCCAAGTAATACATCAGGAATTATTATGACAAAGCAAGCTGTAGATGTGCATGAGATTGTAAACAGGTCACAAGGTGGAGATATTTTAGATGAAAAAATATTGCTAAATGTGTGTAGAGATTGTCATATGTTTATAACTGAAAATCCTTTTAATAGTTCGTTGTTAGGCTTGCATTTAAGTGGATCTATGTACAAAGATGAGTGCATAGCTGAAGCTAAGCGTGTAAGAGAATCATGGTCTAAGGGCATTCCTGCTGTACCAGAATACTTTATATTTTCTGATGAATATGAGGATAGATATGGTGTTTAATAAAGAATCTTTTGTTGCATTTGACTTAAGTTTGACATCTACTGGATGGGCTACGCATGAAGGCACAGGAACTATTCAGTCTAAGTTAAAAGATGTGGGAAGGTTAGAAGATATTTGTGTTAACGTTTTAAAGCTTCTTCTTTCTGTCAAAAGCCCTATAGTTGCTTTAGAAGGATACGCATTTGCTAAAAGATCTAGCCACGCCCATGCCCAAGGTGAACTTGGCGGAGTCATACGGTTACAACTGTATCAAGCAGGCATTCCTTATGTAGAGATACCTCCTACAAATAGAGCTAAGTTTGCTACTGGTAAAGGTAATGCTAATAAAGCGGAAGTAGTTTCTAATATTTCTGCAAAAACTGGAATTGTGTGGTCTGGCTCAGGCGCAGACGATGAATGCGATGCTTGGGTTTTAAGAGAAATGATGTTAGCAAAGTTTGGGCTTTCTGAATATAATTGGAACGCTGATTGTATGTCAGCCTTAGATAAGATTGATTGGAGTAAATTACCTAATGTAGAATAGCATAAATTTGCTTTTTAACGTTAAGTTTTATAGAATACTATCATGAAAGAAGACGGATTTAACAGACAATATACTAGAAATCAACCTATAAGCTCTGCTCATGTAGAATCTGAAATTGTACGAATAACACAAGATATGGAAATAGAGACAGAAGCTTTTGAGTTGCTGGCAACAGACCACGCTAAAAAAGAAGCGCAATATAAGAAAGAGTGGTTTAAAGAGTTTCTAGCTGCCGAAGGCGCAGTTAAGCAAAAAGAAAGTTGGGCTGGTTATAAAACTAGCGAGCTTCATTATGAAGCATTAGTTGCAGAAGCTTTAGTAAAATCCAAAAGAGAAAAATTAAATTCTTTAAGAACAGCGTGTGACGCTTTGCGAACATTAGCTGCAAATGTTAGGGCACAGGTACAGTTTTAATGATACATAATATTGATGATTCTATAATAGAGCTAGCAACCTCAGTAGATATGTTGAAGCCATTAGAAAGGAATCCAAGGCAAGGCGATGTAGATGCGATCAAGGCTTCTTACAATAAGTTTGGTCAGCTAAAACCGATAGTTGCTGTAGAAGATGAAGATGGTAAATTTACGGTCATTGCTGGCAACCACCAGCTACGAGCCGCTAAAGAACTAGGCTGGCAAGAAATAGCAGTAGCAGTGGTTAGTTTGTCCGAACAAGAAGCTTTAGCTTTCGCCCTTGCCGATAACAAAATATCTGAATTAGGAAGCAACGATGGAGAGCTGCTATTTGACTTGATATCTGAAGTGTCTAATTCAGATTTCATACAAGACGATCTTTTTGACTCAATAGGATGGGATGATTTTGCGGTTGCATCTATGGAAAATAAACTTATTCTTTCAGAGACGCTGAGTGAAGACGGGTCATCATGGTCTGCACCACAGATAATTGTCAGTAGTGTTCCCCCAACAGTGGGAGAAGGCGAGGATGACGGCGGTACTCCATCTATATTAGCACCTACTACTATAAATCCAGTTGTGCCTACCGAAACAATTGTAACGCAGGGAAGCACTTCTACAAAAGTAGAAGGTGGCGATTCTGCTGCAATTCAATTTACCCTTGTGTTTTCAAATGCTGAAGAACAATCTAAATGGTATGGTTTTTTAAGATGGTTAAAGTCTAATCCTGACTACTCTGGAGAAACCACTACCGAAAGGCTAGTAAGCTTTATAGAAGCATACATGGAGGAATAACGTGACAAGACGTAGAATGTTCCTTGATATAGACTGTGTTGAGGCTGCTAGACAGCGCATACGCCACGTTTATGATACATTTGACACAGTGTGTGTGCAATTTTCTGGAGGTAAAGACTCCACAGCTTGTTTATTTTTAGCTAAAGAAGTTCATGAAGAAAGAGGTTTAGGGCCAGTAAAAGTCATTTTTAGAGATGAAGAATTTTTATCTCCATCAGTTGATGAATATGTTACTGAAGTCAGTAACTATGATTGGGTGGATATGGAATGGTATTGCTTACCACAAGGACAAGAGAAGTGGGTGTTAGGTCAAAGAGCGTACATATTATTATGGTCAGGTAACAGAGAAGCGCAAGGACGCCTTTTTAGACCTTACCCTAAAGACTGTATACGGGCAGAACATTTTGGTTTAGACAACAAAGAAGAAATACCTTTAGGGATTGATCATTACACAATGCAAGGAAAGCAAGGCAAGGTTGCATTCATAACTGGAGTTCGTGCCAATGAATCCATGATACGTTATAGAACTGTGGTGCAAAAGCTTCACGAAAACTATATTAACCATCCGTATGGCCTTCCTAAAAAAGTTCCTTTAAAGTTTGCAAAAATAATTTATGATTGGACGGCTGACGATGCTTTAAAGTTCATAACGGAAGAGCATAGTGCTTCTTATTGCGAATACTATGATTTTGCAGCTATGAGCGGAGCCAACCAAAGAGTTGGTATACCTTTACACTCTGTAGCCGCTAGACGGCTTGAAGATGTGATTAGGACTGAACCTGAATTTTATGACGGCCTATATGATGTGTTTCCTGAAATAGATGCACAAAAAAGACTATGGGCAGAGTTTGACATAGAAAAGCTTATAGATATTTATGCTCAAATGGGTTGGGATGGAGTTAAGATGTGCGTTGAGGATTCTATGCTAACGCCGGGTATGAAACGTGATGCTCTATCGTATTGTCATGGGTACAAAAAGAAGCATGCATTAGATAAGTTTAGTTACCCTGTAGATCATCTTTTACGGACGCTTTTGCTAAATAACTTTCATGGAGATGCTCCCTCCCCAGTTGGCCCACGAACTAGAGCACATTCAAAAAGAATGGCAGCATTGGCACAAGAAGAAGAGCAAATGATTGCAGATGCAGATTCGCTAGATAAATATGATGATAGGAGATAAAATGGATACTGCTAAAACTAATGATTTAAAACCCGCTGATTGGAAAAGCGTATGTTATATAGTTAAGCCTGACTACAAGCAACTAGTGGGGTCAATAGAAAAATATGGGATTCTAAGCCCATTAGTAATACTAAAAGATGGGACAATTATTGATGGTTATCACCGATGGGTTATTGCCAATGAATTAACTATAAAAGATGTTCCTGTTGTTGTAGTTAAAGCAAATAAAGTAGAGGCGATGCTTTTACATATAGACCTTAATAGATATAGGGGCGTCGTTGTTGCTAAATTCTTATCTAGGTTAATACGAAGAATTTATCAGTCGGGTAAATATTCGGATGAAAAGCTTCGTAAAAAATTGGGCATGACACAAAACGAGTTTGAAGTTTTACTAGAAGGATCTTTGGTAAAAATGCGCAAAATAAAACAGCATACATATTCTCCAGCGTGGGTTCCTATTGAGTCTGCTAGTGGAGAAGATATAAAAATTGAGCGGCCTACAGGGCATTCGGAGAAGGTGTGATATGGGACTTGAAATAAATGTATACCAAGCAGCAGTTAGAACTTTAATAAGTAGGGAGAATGCTAACTTTGATTCAGAGATGCTTGATACTTTAAACAGACTTTTTGACGCAGCAGATGATATTGAAATTTTTGCGACTGCTTCTATTGAGAACGGTAAAAGTATTTCTGATGGAAAAGAAAAACAAGAGATGCTTACAAAACTTGGAGAAGTTCTTAGCTGCATATCTTTAGCTGCGTGGGAATTAGGAGCAACTCTTGATCAAGTTGCTGTTAAGAGTATAGAGTCTATAAGGAATGATAATGTATAAAGCGCCGACGTGGCACAAAATAGGTGAAGCCGTAAATCAGACCTTATCAAAAGAAGAAATGTTAAAGAAAGCTGATGCTGATTATGAAGTCATACTAAGCCCTGTCCAAGTTGAAGATTTACGGACTGGTAAGTTTGTAACCGTAGAAGATAGATATGTGACGGGTAGATTAGATCCAATCACTTTAGAGTTATGGAATTGGGAAGTTGTAAAAGGTAGGTATCAAGTTGTACCTAATGAAATAATAATTGATAAAGCTATAGCCATTGTCAATAGGTCTTCAGGTGATGCCGTGTTGGAAAGCATCGGAACCTTAGATGGGGGAAGAAAATTCTTCGCCTGTGTCCGAACCACGCAACTTACTCTAAGTCCTAATAAGAAAACAAAAGACATAATTGACAATTATATAGTTATTATGACTTCTCATGATGGTTCAATACCTATTTGCTATTACAACCTTGACAGCAGAAGAATAAATTCAACTATTTACAGAGTTTCTTCTAATAGTGACTATGCTTCATTTTCGCTTAGGAAACGACATACACCAAACGCCACAGATCGGCTAGAAGAAGCATCAGAGGTTTTAATGATGAGAGATGTGTGGACCAAACAAATAGCAGATAGTATAGAGCAACTTTCAGTTGAAGTAAGGAATTACCAAGTAAAAGAATATCTTAAAGAAATATGGAGTTTTTCTAAGGCTAATACTAAAAAGAAAAGAGAGTATACAGAGTTTGTTCATGATAGGGTTAAGCAACTTTATGAATCAAGAATCAACTCAGGAACCTTTGGAGAAACCAAATGGGCTTTGTTTAACGCTATTTGCGAGTTTTATGATTTTCATAGAAACGTAGATGAATATGATGCGATACAACAGTCTTTTGAAATAGATAACTTAGTACATAGAGACAAAATAACAGCTTATAAGATATTAGCGGAGGAATAAATGCGTGGAGTAGCAAAATGCTTTTTTTGTAGAGAAGACGTTAAAGTAGGAGAAGTAGGAGTATACCGCAAGGTTTCAGGTTGGGCGCAAGTTAGACCTCAAGGCGGCATAAATTCTTTAGCTCTTATGTCTGTTCCAGAAGCTTGGGCACATTCAGCTTGCCTAGATCGTCAAAAGCAAGTTAAAAGCGGTAGAGTACCTCAAGAAGAAACATTGTTCTAATGCATTACATCGCATGGTATATTTTTAAAATATTAGTTGCATTAGCTGTTGGTTCAACGTCACTGTTCTTTACTCCACAAACAAGTAATAGCTTGCCAGAGCCAGTTCAGACAGGGCTTTCTGAACTTGCAGAGATCTCTGGAGACTTGTTTAGTTCTGTGCTTATAGTTGATCCTGAAACACAGTTTATGTGGCACGTTGTAGATGGGTCAGTACGAAGACAATACCGTGTATCAACAGGGCATGGGTCACCCAATGCTGCAGGAAAGATAGTTCGCTTAGGGAATACTGTTAACTCACACCGAACTCCTGTAGGGTATATGACGACTATAGGTGCAGAAGCAACTGTGTGTGACATGGACGAGATAGGTGCACAGTGGACGACGACAAGCTGTTTTGGTCGTTATGCTACTGTTGATCAAACCTTACCTAAGGACCAAAGGTGGCAGTTAACTAGACAGCTAACCACAGTTATTTTGCGTATGTATTCTCAAGAAGATAGGAACTCTAATTCGGTAGTTAGGGGCATTTTGATGCATGGGACAAATCATTATGATTCAGTTTATGAGCAGTACCCAGACTCTTGGGGATGCGTTAGACTACTACCAGAAGAAATCATTGATTTAGCAGAGCATTTAGATGACGGTATTAATCAAATATATATATTAGATAGAGAATGGCATGGATGAAAACAAAGACATTACGGTTACATTTAAATTTGATGTAGCAGTTGCCGCCCTTGCATCAATAGAAGCGGCGAAAGACCGCATTGATATAGACAGGGTTGAGTACAAGCAAAAGCTTTATGATGCTCAAAAGATATTAATGAATGCGCTAGAGGTTACTTAAACTATAATCTCAAGTTTCTTTTTTATGCCCATTCCTAATCCTGCGCATAAATTAAAAGCATGCACAGAAGCATCAACTTGGTCATCGTGTACATTAGCTTCCGGAAAAGCTGACATCTCATCAATGTAGTCGGTATTCCAATGCCCACGAAGTAGCCTAACATTGCCATTAGCTACTGCAGCCGACATAGGCTTAGCTCTTGTTTCTTTATCGCCAGTTGAACGTTGTCCTTTGAAGTCATATCCTACGAGCACATAACGAGCGTATTGATCAATAAGATTTTTACCAGCCGAGCCTGGTTCTTGCTCCATCATTATTGATATTTCGGCACCATCTTCTTCTGCAGTTTCTTTTATAAACTTTTCAACCCTATCTCCTTTTGCCCGTATACGCCTAACATCTAGAACATAGAATATTCCTCCGTGCATTGCGCCCAAGCATCCCACTGTCCAGTCAGGATCAGGGTAAGAAGGACTTGGCTCTGTTCCGGCTAAATCCCAGAACCTAACTATAGTTGTTTCTTTATTGAAATCAGGTATTTCTGCTGGCTCAAGTATTTCAAATTGCGTTCTGTCAAACATTGACCCAAGGGTTGTTGCCCACCAGTCGCCAAACTCTAGCCTTTTACGTTCAACTGGGTCTAACTCTGCTAGAACTGCTCTGTAGGAGTCAGGGTCTATGCCTGGGTTGTCTGTAAGTTTTGAAGGAACAAATATCCTGCCTTTTTCATTACCTTCTACTAGAAATCTTTGTCTAACCCAGTTTGGTGCAGGGTTGGTAGCTGCACGCATCCGAAGCGGAACTTGAGACAAAGGACCAGTAGATGGCCTACGTAAACGAGAGAACAAGTAGCGATAGTCAGCTTCACGAATTTCAGTAACCTCATCCATGCCAATAAACTGAAATTCAGAACCTTTATACCTTAGATAATCTTGACTGTTATTTAAGTATCCGAATGTTATTCTAGCTCCACTAGGGAAAGTAGCCGTATATTGGTTTGCGTTCCAGTGAATATCTTCATAGTTAGATATCCAGTCTCTAAACCTATCCATAAGAGCGCCAGGCAACGCTAAGTCAGCATATGTTCTACGAAAAAGTATAGCTGAGTAGCTAGGAATATCTACATACTGTAAAGCTGCCATTAGCAACGCTGAACTTTTACCACCACCAGCAGCTCCTCCAAACAATACTTCTTGCGCAGTTGTTTTTAAGAAAACTTTTTGAGTAAGGGAAGGTTCTTCTACCCAGTATTCAGATCCTTTAGGTTGAAGCCATTTATGTATGGATTCCCAGTCTGGTTCTTGTAACGCCATTTTTTAGTTGTCTCCTTGACAAATTATTGCTAAACTATTATTATAATGAAATTTTTATCAAAATACTTAAATCGCACTAACGCCGCTCATTTACTAATATGTGGGGGTATAATAACACTAGCCCTTGGTATTAGTATAGTACATTTAGGGGTTGGAATTGCAAGTGGTGGACTACTGGCTGTCTGGTACGGCTACATTTTAGGGGCTGAATAATGGCGTGGAACCCAACAACAAATAAATCTTTTGAAAACTTATCTGAGGTGCAGAAAAAAGCAGCTATCTCTGTAGGCGCCCCTATAGCCTATAGCCCAAGCCTTCAACCGAAAACAGGTTACCATGATGGCTGGGATATAACAAAAGCCTACAACGATGGTGTTGCTAAAATAACGTGGGTGTTTAGATGTATTGACGTTATTGCTTCTAATCAAGCTAAACTTCCTATGGTCTTCAGAAAGGATAACAATCCTTTTGGAGAGATAATTTCAAACGATAGTGTTCTAGAAGTATTTAACAATACGTCAAACATTGGAGAAAACGCTTTCGCTTTTAGGTATAGATTATCTGCCCAGCTTTTGATGAGCTCACGTGGAGTCTTTATAGAGGTAGTTAGGGATAGGCTCGGAGATCCAATGGCGCTACATCTACTACCGCCACAAGACACATCACCGATACCCCATGTTTCTAAATTTGTTTCAGGATACGAAGTCAAACTTCCGCAAGGCGATAAGAGAATTATAAAACCAAATAATGTTATTTGGATAAGAAGGCCTCACCCACTTGATCCTTATTTGTCAATGACCCCTATGCAAGCTGCTGGTGTAGCCATAGAAGTTGAAAACTTAGCAAAAGTTTATAATAGAAATTTCTTGGTAAATGACGGAAGGCCGGGTGGATTGCTTGTTGTTAGAAGCGAAATAAGTGACGAAGATAAAGATGAACTTAGATCACGTTTTCAAGGCAATATAGCAAGGGCTGGTGCTGTAGGCGTTATAGCATCAGATGACGGTGCAGATTTTGTTGACACCGCATCAAGCCCTAGAGATGCTGCCTACATTCAAATGCGTACTCTAAACAAAGAAGAGATACTTGCAGCTTTTGGTGTTCCTGAGTCAATTATAGGTAACTCCGCAAATAGAACTTTCTCAAACGCCATGGAAGAAGGCAAAGTTTTCTGGATGGAAACTATGGAGCCACATCTTGACCTTATAGCTAGGTCGTTTGACCCGATTAGCGATGAATACTTTGTTGATTTTGACACAACTGGAGTTCCCATTATCATATTGTCGCAACAAGAACAAAGCCAGTTTCATTTACAGGAGTATCAACAAGGACTTATAAGCGTAAATGAATATAGGACTTTGACAGGGCGAAAGAAAGTTCAAGCAGACTTAGCTGATTCAATACTAGCTAATCCCAATCTTACGCCAATTGCAAACACAGAGAAACCGATGGAAGATCCTAATGCGGCGGCTGCTGCTGGTGCACCTGCAGGATTACCGGGAATGGGACCTGAGGGCGCTCTTCCTGCTGGCGGACCCTCTACTGAGGGCATACTAAATCCAGCACCACCAGGAACTGAGCCAATACCACAAGGCGTGCAAACTGGTGTGCCTTTAGCAGATCAAGGAGCTGATGCTACACAAACTGTAGCTTCTGAATTTAGCCCTGAAGAAGGTGCTTTTGTTCCGTTAGGTCAAGTTCAAGGAACTGATGATATTGAACTACCCGCATCTGCTGTTCCCTCCGTATTAGATGGATTAGAAGAAGAGGAAGAAGAGGAGGGTGAGAAGAGCCTCCCTTTTCCCCACAAGCCTCTTTTCTAGAAGACACTTGGGAAACTAAAGTAGAAAAATCTGTAACTTCTTTAGAGTCTTCATTTAAAAGAACTTTAGACTCTGTTATAGACTCCCAAGAGAAACTAGCGTTAGATGCTTTAGAAGAAGAAGCTACAAAAGCTTTGATAGGCTTAGGGGAGCAAGCTGATTTTGCTTCAGTAGTTTCAATGGCTGCTTTAACTACAGCATCCGACCCTATGATAAGTGACATGCAAAAAGCCTATGAAAAGGGCATTGAAGACAATATTCAAGAAGGTTATGGTGAGCCTGTTCAAGAAGATTCAGCCAGTGCGGCTATGTCACAACAGGTTTCTACTGTTAACACTTTTAATTCTACTACACAGAAGTATATTGTGCAAGCCTTATCTCAAGCCGCTGGCATTGAAGGAGAGGATGACGATATTGATATAGCATTCAAGCTTTTATTAGCTTATTATTTGATAAAAAGTGTTTTTAGGCTACTAAGAAGAAAGCGAAAGAAGTTAATTGCTGATTCTGCCATACTGGGGTCTTACAACATGGGGCTTTATGATTCAGCATTAAACGATGCTTCCATAAAGAAAACATGGGTAACAATGCGAGATAATAAGGTTAGGGAAACTCACAGAATACTTAGAGGCGATAATGTTGCAATAAGTGAGCCTTTTATAGTTAATAGTATCCCAATACGCTTTCCGAGAGATCCGATAGCGCCTCCTTCGCTAACAATAAACTGTAGATGTTTCTTACGATTTAGTAAATAATTTATATAAAGTGTAGTTTTTTGCTTTATATAAAGTGTCCTTGCATAGGTAAGCTACTTGCTATACTATATAAGTGTTCGGAACGTAAAATTTGAGGTGTTATGACAACTTTAACAATAGATTCAGTGGTTACCCCTGAACTTTCAAGCGATGATGACGTTGCTTTTAAGGCTATTTCAGGTCAAATTGGGGTAGATAAAGCACAAGGCATTGTAGAATGCTTTGTTTCTGCGATAGGCAATAAAGATTCAGTAGGAGATGTAGTAATGCCGGGAGCATTTAATGCATCTTTGAAGAGAAGGAAACCCCGTGTGGTATGGGGCCATGACTGGAATCAGCCCATCGGAAAGGTTATTGATATCTATGAAGTGCCTAAAAGCGACCCTAGGCTACCAGAAAAAATGAAAAAAGCTAAAGTTGGTGGTCTTTTTGCAAAGGTTCAATTCAATCTAAACACCGAAAGAGGGCGTGAAGCCTTTGCTAATGTTGCTTTTTATGGCAATGAGCAAGAATGGTCAATCGGATATAAAACATTGATAGCTGATTTCAACAATGACATTCAAGCTAATATGTTAAAAGAAGTAGAGCTTTATGAGGTTTCTCCAGTTTTACATGGGGCAAATCAACTAACAGGCACTATTTCCGTTAAAGATGCTGAAGAAAAAGGAGGGCTGCGTCAAACACAAAACGCTGATCCTTCAGATGCACGTTCTGTTTTAAGAACAGCTCTTTCTCAAGCACTTAATCGCCCGATTGAAATAATAAACATGGATGAAAATACAGTTGTTTTTGAATCTGCGCCGGGAATGGTGTGGCAAGCTGGTTTTCATCGTGAAGGAAATCGCTTTATGGTTGGCGCTCCAACCAGAGTAAAACCAATGACAACATATGTTCCTCTTGACGGAGGAGTGTCTGAAACGCTTCCACAAAGTGGGGGAGAGGCTGAAAGGATGGAAAGGAAGCCAATGACAGCATTAAAAGCAGAAGGAATGCATGGTGTTCTCATGCGTGACGGAGAAGAAGAGAATGGAGAGCCAATTGACCCAGAAGGTTTTTCTGGAGAAGATACAGCTTTATCTTGGGCCATGACACTAGGGTGCGAAGGATTCCACTCTGAAGGTGGCAGATTCTTCCCATGTAAAGACAGAGAGACATACTTAGAATCTCTCAAAGCATTTGACAATAACGCAAACATAAGCGAATTTAATGATTATGTTTCAAGTGCAAATGTTACAGAAGACGAAAGCGTCGTAAAGAAAGACGCAGAGCCTTGTTCCTGTGATACAGAAACAAAAGGCGGAGGCAAATACAGAAAAGGTCCATCAAGCGCTGTACAAAGAGATCCAATGGCACTACTACTCATGGCTTATAATGCTATGATTCCGCTTAAGGGCGCAGGAAAAGAACGTGAAGCTACACTAGCTTTAATATCCATGGTTGAAGATTTCATGGTTGAAATGAGAGAAGAACAAGTTGAAGTGGTAATTGCTTCTGAAAAAGCAACTTCAGGCTTTGTTGTTAATCTCAAATGTGGTGAAGCTGAAGCGTTTGAAGTCTTGGATACAGTTAAAACTTTACCAGTTCTTCCAGTAAGGACAGAAGACGGAATTGATCTTCTGTTTGCGAAAGATTACGAACATGATGATCTCTTAGAAAAGGTTGCCTTTTCTATAGCTGGTCTGTCTTTTGAACCAACGGTTTCTAGCAGATTTGAAGATGATCGTCTTGACACGGAAGCTAATATTAACTAAACTAAGTTAAGGAACTTTTAGGAGAAAATAATGGAAAACAACGAACTAGAAGAGCAATTAGCGGAGTTAGAAAAGCTTCACGCTCAACTAGAAAGCACAGAAGTAAAATCAGAAGAAGAAGCTGAAGAGGTTGCGGAAGAAGCAGCCGAAGAAGCGGTGGAAGAAGCAGCCGAAGAAGCGGCTGAAGAAGTAGCCGAAGAAGTTGCAGAAGAAGCTGAAGAGAAATCAGAAGAACAGCAATTAGCGGAGCTAGAGGAACTTCATGCTAAGCTAGAAAATACAGATCAAAAAGCTGATGCTCAAAATATGACAGACCTGCCTAGGCTTGCAGATTTTGAAGGCGCTATTTCAGTTTATATGTCTGATATCAGATTCAAAGAAGCTATGGAGGCCGGAGATCTAATAAATGAAGAGGCTTTTAATGCTCTTGATGAAGAAGAGAAAAAAGGTTACGAAGTGGTCAACGTCATTGACGAAAAGACCGAAGAACCTATGGGCTGGGCATTCAGATACAAAGTATCAGAAGACGAAGACGCTGAAGAAAAAGGCTATGGATCTATGCATGATCGTGACGATAAAGACGAAGACGACATGAAAGATATGTTTGAAACTGCAGCTGAAGCTGCTGAGCGTGCTGTAGAGCTGGGGTGCGAAGGATCGCACGGACACGATAATGGCATGTTTATGCCTTGTGCTGATATGGAAACATATACTGATCTGATGTCTAAAAAAGGTTATGGCTCTATGAACGATGATGATGACGATAAGAAGAAAAAGAAAAAAGAAGACACTGCAGAAATGGCAGAAAAAGCTTCTAGAATTCTTGAAAATCTTACGAGAGAAGCTGACGAAGACGAGGATGAAAATCCTGATGTTCCTTCAGTTTTCTTGTCTAAAGCTGACTTTGATGATAAGTGCCACACTGGAGAGTATCTAAACTTGAAAGAATATGGCGATCTAGATGAAGATGCTAAGGAAGCTTTTGAGTTGGTTCAGATATATGATGAAGATTCTGAAAAAGGGTATGGTATGCGGTATCGCAGACGTAACCCTATGAAACGAAACATTGAATACAAAGAAAAATTCTTTGATTCAGCCGAAGATGCAGCAGAAGCGGCAACAGCATTAGGCTGTTCAGGCGCACATGAAGCAGATGGAAAATTCTTACCATGTGAAAATCCTGAAGAATACGCAAAGCTTACTGGTCAAGGCGAAGCAGAAGGAATGGAAAGAATGAAGAGCGAAGACTTCTTATGTGGATTCCAAAGAAAATCTGTAGCTCAACCATGTGATTTCTGTAGAGGTGGATGCGCCCCAGAAGGCGATCTTCCAGGTCTAGCTGACATTGAAGCAATGGTTAAATCAGCGCATGAAGGCTCTGAAATTGTAGGGTCTGGATACTCAAGTGCTGATGATATATTTGTTCTAGATGTTAAACGTGCAGATGGTTCAGCAGTTGAAATATTTGTCTCAGGTGAAGGCGAAGAACTAGGATGGTTAAAGATTGATGAAGCCCTTCTAGAAGAAAAAGAACTTTCTGGTTGGGATATAATTTCACACGCTGATGCAGAAAATGCAGCTGTAAAAGTAGTTGGGGGAGAAGTACAAAGCGTATCTCCTGACATATTTAATAATGAAGATGTTTATGTAGTTCAACTTGAAACTGCTGACCAAAAGAGCTTTGATGTTTTTGTTGACATGGAAGGTAAGGTTCTAGGGTACGATGAGTATGCAGTAGAAGCTCCACTTTCAGATGAAGACGAAATAAAAGCATTAGAAGCTGAGTTAGAGCTAAAGAGAATGTACAGCAGAGAACAGCGAGAAGAGATGGCTGAAAATGGAGATGCATTACCTGATGGATCTTTCCCAATAGCCGATGAAGCTGATCTTAGAAATGCTATACAGGCTTATGGTCGTGCAGCAGATAAAGATGCCGCAAAAGAACACATTATGAAACGAGCTGAAGAATTAGGTCAAGAAGACATGATTCCTGATGAATGGATGGTCGGGTCTGGAGAGGCTAACGCTGCACCAGAAGCTCCACAAGCTGAAGCTCCACAAGCTGAGCGAATGGAAGAAGAAAAAACCTTAGATGACTTAGGAATTAATATTAATGAAGCTCTAAAAGAGTTTGAAAGTCTAAAAGAGGAATTTGACGGACTTTCCTGATAACCTTTAGGAGGGTTAAATGACGCCTAACACGGCATGGGAAAGAATACGCTTGGCTAATCAAGCTCTGTATCATATCGGTTCAAAGACTATCTTAGGAGATATATCTCACGACCTTTTGGTTGACAATAGCGGCGATGAGAAAAAAGTATATGAGTTCATTCCTGTAAGTGAAGAAAATAACGAGGCCTAGTATGAGTATTGACTGGGAATCTGAAATAAAAGCTCCGCAAGAAGCTATACTTGACTTACCCCAAGAACGAATAACTGGTGATATTCTTCGTGGACGTGGACCAAGAAGAGGCAACCTTGAAAGGTTGATTAAATATTGGCGTCCAATAATGAGAAAGCCAGGCGGATTTAGGCGTTGTCTAGTTATATTAGCTGACCATCCAGAGTTATATCCTTTACAAAGAATTTGTGCGTGGCTGCATCATGAAACTACAGGTCTTTGGCCAAATGAAGGGAACCATCATGAAGGTGGTAAGCTTGGCCCTATTGTCGGTAGAGCAAGACGTTCTCTTAAGAAACCAAAGAAACGGAAGAAAAGAGGCAAGAAGTCTTTAGATGGTTCTGACCTTATTAGTTATGAATACAGCTTCAAAGATATGATTACTGAGTCTCGTTCTTTTAATGGCATATTGGTTCAGCCTATTGCTGGAAGGCAGAACGTTTTAGAAGCAAAAGCTGCTATGTTTTCTGCTAGATTAGATGAAGTGGCTGATAGGAAAGATGAGATACGAGTTAAAAGAGTTGGTATAGTTGGAAGTAACAGTGCGGCTGGTCAAGCAATACAAGCTGTAGGTAGTATCTTGCTTCCAGGTGATATTTCAGATTTTAGAAGCCCTGTCCGTTCACAAATATATGAAACTTTGACGCCAGGTGGAGGACGAGGATTAGGACTTAGACGAGTTGTGCGAGGTGCTGGAAGAGGCGCTAGAAACAAATACAGGTGTCCACCGGGATTTCAAAAAGGTGGAACATTTACAAACAAATTTTACAGCACTTGTGGTGCTCAAATATTAGGCATTCCTAGTTTTGGGCCGGGTGCTTTTACGACAGGAATTGAAAGAGCGCTGGCTAGTTTGGCTAGAGATGCTAGCCTTGTTAGAAGCATTGGAGATCTTAAAAACAATTCAAACCCATATGACATTATACGTGCTGCGCAGATACCCTTTGCGCCTAAAAAGACAAGCCCGACAAGAAGGCAAACATCAGTAGATTTGGTTTTAGCTAGAATAGCTAACGGTGAGAATGTACCAACCAGATTTGTGAGAAGAGATGGTGTTATTTTAGAGCCTAAAGTTTCTTTTGAAGAGTTAGGTAAGCTTGATGAGTTTGACGACATGGTTGATGGCTCATTGATAACAAAGTATAATGATGGTATTTTAGGTCAAGGCTCTATAGGAACTTTTGGCACAGGTATACGAGATAACTATATTTCTTTAGATGAAGGCGTTATTAAAATAAGTCGTGAAGGCGGAGAGCTTGATCAAGGCGTTAAGGATAGAACGTTTAGAGCTTTTAATGCTGCAGTCGCTAAGAACACAGGCAGGAACCCCGATAGAACCGCTCCATTAATGGACTTTATCAATACTTCTGATGGTAAGTTTACAGTTGAGTTTGGCGAGATACGTAACAATTCTTTCATACCAGATAATACCGCTAAGAATGAATTAGTTCAGGTTCGCTCAGGTGGTGTAACTAAACTTGTTCCAAAATGGGTGTATGACACTTTCCTTTCTAGGTCAGCTCCAAGACGACTTGATAATGATCCTGTTTATGAATTGATAGACGGTGAGGAAAAATCCGTATCCCCTTTTTTTAATGCGAAACACATTAACAAAGAAGACTTTAGTTTAGCCCGTGACTATTTCAGATTAGTAAATGAAAAGACAGCCAACTTCACACGACTATTAGGCCAAGTAGAAATGGATGTGAAAGCACCTAGATTGGGTAGGGCTGCAAGACGGGCAGGAAGAGGTGCAGGTAGAGGTTTACGAGGTTCTGCTACAGCTATTTTTGATAATGCTTTGGGCCGCTTCCGTTGCCCTCCAGGCACTCGTAGAGGCGGTACGTTTTCTGACAGGTTAGGTAGCAATTGTGGCTACTCGCTCCCCGCTAATATAGTAGATAACTTAAGCAAAGCTACTAATGCTGTTAGAAACATAAGTCGTAAAGGTAGAGGCCGCAAAGAGAAGGCCGATAGAGCATCCAACGGAATAGCCAGACTAAACGAGAAATTAGAAGAAGTTTTAAACATTACAGAGTCTAGATCAGGGCGTAGCTTAGGTAGGACTATTGGTCAACGCAGATCTATAGGTTCTCTCACTCCAGACCAAGAAAAATATTTTAGTGGTCAGTCTACGAGAGATACTTTAGACAGTTTGAAGAATGACATAAATGATGTTATAGAGAATGGCACTAGAGGAGAAATTGAAGGAATTTGGGAAGGCTTAACGAAATTAGCCAACTTAGAAGCTGGCCGTTTGACGGACAACACAAGTACTGATGAGAGAGTTGAGCGAGCAGGTAGGCAAATTCAAGATTTGTTAGATAATTTTTCACTCCAGATAATTAGGCGAGGAGACGCCACGGACACGGGAATTGAAAGAAAGCCTAGAGAAACGGTGGCTGAGCTTCGGGAAAATCTCCAGCAAAGGTACGCTGCAAGCACAGAAAAACTTAAAAGATTGTCAAGAAATATTATCCGTGGTAGGCGCATGCGGAGAACGAGTGATGATATAGGAGATATTACTTCAGCTATTTTTTATAATGAAGATGGAACTCTTAATGAACCTTTTTTGAACGCTAGAAGAAACGACGTAAAAGAGCAAGCAGTAATTTCAAGAGATAACCTAAAGATGCTTCTTGTTGAGGCAAGAGCGGTTGGAGGTTCATCACTTTTTAGAAATCAAAGTGATGATCAAATAGATGAAATGGCTGTAGATTTTCTTAAAAGTGTTGCAGATGTAGATTATGATCCAGTGGATAAAGATTCTGCTAAAGCCCGCAATGTACACGCTAGAATTATGTCGGAGTTGAATACGTTTAGAGAGATGCGTGATTTAATAGCTGATGATGACGCAAGCCCTGCAGGCATCACTGATTTCACTAGACAGTTTGAAGATGCTTTACGTAGAATAAATACTTTTGACAGGAATAACCTTTTATCCAAGGCGGGTATGCGGAGAGACTCTGACTCTGAGCCACAGGTAGACAATGCTACTTTACGAAGCCTTCAAGATAATCCGCTTGGCCTTGAGTCTAGGTATGGTATAACAAACTTTAAGAAAAGACTAAAAGCAAGAGCTCAAAATAAGCGTACTGAAATACGGCAGAAAATTGATAAAGCGTTGTACAGAAACTATGTAAATGGTACAACTGTAAATGCTACGCTACGAGACAGTATTTTAGATAATCCTAATTTACCTTCATCGGTTAGTGCTTTGGCTACGGTGCCGTGGCAAGATCATGGTAGGCTTGTGGCATTACGCAATCAAGAAAAACTAGCTCTCTATAAAAACGTTAGTGAAACTATGCCAAATACTCCTGAGGGCAACGCTGCCCGTGCAGCGCTATATAAATCAACAGGTATTTATGTAGCCCCTGATGAAGATTGGAATAATTTGGGTGTAGGTGATACCGCTAAAGATATATTCCGACAAGGTATATTGGGCGGCGCTGCGGTTGCCAGCAGAAGGGATGCAAGAATTAAAGATTTTGTTAATAAAATGCTTGGCAATGTTGATGTTACCGATGCTGATGGTAACACTGTCAATACTTCTGGAGTTAAGTTAAAGGGTACGTTTACGGTTCTTGGTCCTGATGGGCCTGTTGAGGTTGAGCGGTTTGTTAAATTTGATCCAGATGGTCCAATGTCTATGAGAAACATAGTAAAGCAAGATCGGTATAACGATGATCGGATAGATGTAGATACAGTTCTTTCTTTTGAGCTTCGTAGAAAAGATAATGGCGAAGTAATTTACACTGGTACTGGGGCTGGAAACGATTGGGAACGTGGCGGACTGCAGTTTAATATAGATTTCTCAAGCGGAGAAGCTAATTTTGAAACTGCGGGTTTAAATGTAGATACTAGGAATCCTCATCTAGGAGCTGGATTTTCGGCTGGGTATAGACCTGTTCAGAGACTCGGAGTTGATCAAGATATTAGTTTTGCTGATGGTGGTTTTTTCGGACAAATGGTTGAAAGAGTAACACCATTTTTGGTTGGCAATAGAATTACCACATTTGGTGTTAGTAGTACAGCATATAGTGGTCAAGCTACTTGGGTTAGGTATGGTCTAAGACCCCCACAGGGTACAAATCAATTTGGCATTAATACTAGCTTAGCTGGCAATATTGTAAATGATGCTGATGCGGCAATTAGTAAAATAACCAGAGGTGATGATCTTAATCCATCAGATGTTGCTGCGTTAACGATTGTGGGTACTCCGGAAAAACTTGAAGAGCTTAGAATTCTTCAAGGAGCTTTGGAAGACGGTATTGCTAATTTAACCGCAGATACGTCTGTTGATGACCTTCCAGATTCATATTCTATTTATTCGCTGTTAGTTGGATTAGATTCAAACGGAGATCTTAATAAAAGTTCTGCTTTATATAGAGCGATGACTGGATCTGACACACAAAGAAGAGTTGATGACCCTGAAAGAGTAAAAGCAGAGATAGATAACGCAATGACAGCGTTTGGCGGTCTTGCAAATTTAGGGACTTTTGACACTGTTAGTGATGATAACGTAAGAATTTTTGAAGAGTACGGCGATTATCGTCGTCTTCCTAGTCTAGCTAGCGAGTCTCTAGAATTAGATGTTTCAGATCTAACTGTAGCGTTAGAAGAGCCAGAACAGGCCATAGCTGGAGAAATGGCAACTGAGCTTAGTGATATTAGAAGAAGATTAAATCCTAATGTTCCTAGAGATGCATATGGTAATCGTTTAGACTCTATTGACAAACGTCATTCGGCTTTGATGACTGAAGAAGAACGAAGCAGGTCTGCAGCTTCTATTGATAGGGTGATCACCAAGCTTACTAATGAAGGCGTGTTAGGTGAAGATGATGAAGAGGTTTCTAACCTACTTAACCTTGCTGCCGAATTAAGAAATTCTTCTGATTTCCCTGAAGAGACGAGAGGAACAGATAATCCTCTAGACAATATTGCTGTTGATCTTGGGGATGAAGTTACGCTTCAGGCACTAATTGATGATGTGGACTCCTTAATAGAAGAGGTAGATACTCCAGCAGATTTAGAGAATTTGAAAAAGGTTCTACAAGGCGCTTTAGACGCTCCTTCTGGAAGAGTAGCTTCAAAAGATGTAACTAAACCAGATAATGATGCTACGCCTAATTTCTTTGATAAGTTTTCTAAAGTTTTCAAGGGTAGAAAATTTAGGACAAACTTCTTTAAAAACGATGATGAGTCTGATGCTAACGCACAGATAGCTGGACAGCTTACAATATTTGATGAACTTAATGCGCAAACTGATAGAACTAACGAGGTTGCAAGAAGGGGCATTGATGCAATTATGGAACAAGTTTCTGAGGTTGCTCAAGCAAATAGCATGACGCCCGAAGAAGTTGTAGAAAGAGCAGTAGCTCATGCCTTAAGAGATACTGATTTTACACCTGCTCCGCCTGTTGGGGCTCCTGAGTCTGCAGTTGGGCTTCCTGTTTCTCCAGTTTCTGAAATGACATTTAGTCAAGGTAAAATTCAGGACATGAGACTTATGAATCATACACTTAAAACAATGTTGTCCAGCATGGTTAACAGGCCAGAAGATGATGACTTTAATATATTCCAAGATCCGACTATACTTGAAGATGGAACTTTAATTGGTAGGACCAATCCTGACGGCAGTTTAATTACTAGAGCTCAAGCAATTGAAATGTTGCAAGCAGTAACTAGGTTTGACGAAAGATTAGAAGGGGCTTATAATTTCTTTGATGATCGCTCAACCCCAGCTCCATTGGTTTTAGCAGAGACTGAAGAGGACTTAGATCAACTTATAACTGCTTTTAGCCTGCAATCTAATGTGCCGGGTGATGATTACTTGATGATGAGAATGAGCAATCTTGCTGAGATACTTGACGAAACAAAAGCACGAAGAAATAGGCCTGAAGGAAGGAATATGCTTTCTACTAGTGCCTTAGGCGGAAGAAGAGAAATAACCGCAGGTAATAGCCCCACGGCGCCTCAAGTCCGTGAGTGGGTTGAGTCAAGTGGATTCCAAGTCAATCCAGATCTAGACGAGCAAATATATAGTCTACGGACTGATGAAGGCTTAAGTGTTGATGAAGTCGCTCAAAGATTGGGCATGGATCGGTTTGAGGTCCGAGTTCGTGAAGCTGAGCATAAGCAAAAACTTTCTACAGCTAAGCTAGATGAAGATAGAGTTACTAGAAACACTAGCCTTGAAGCAAGGCGTGTAGATGCCTTTGATGCCGACAGAGCAGAAGTTGAAGAAGTTTTGGTAGAGCAAGATGGGCTACCCCCTGCTGCAGATGCGCCGCAGGCTGGCTTACCTGAAGATTTTAATCTTGAAGAGCTTGTTAATCAAACAACTCAGGGCGGTATTCCAATACCTAGCCCAGAGACGCCTGCAGATGAAGCAGACGTGGATGTGAATCAAAGAACGACAGTCGGGTTAGAGATTACAGGTTTGGATGACTTGCTAACCAGTTTAGAGAATAGGGTTAATAGTTTACAAGCCGCTATTGAGAGGGTCGCAAGTAATGATAGAGGATCAAGGACAAGAAGGCCGAGAAGGCCGAGAAGTCCGAGAGGTCCTAGAGGAGAGGCCTATGATAGGCTTGATCCAAGAGTTTTGGACAGAAGATACGATGAGATGAGCATAGATGAGCTTCTTGCTGCAGTAGGTATAGCTGGTAGTCCATTTAATGGGTGGCAAAGCACATGGGATGAGAGAGCTATGTCAGCTTTACGTAGACGTCTTAGAACTATGAGCGATGAAGAGTTATTAGATCTTTATAATAGACGTGGCTCTAGACGTCTTCCAGGCGAGTTTATACCTATTGATGGAGCTGCGCCTGATACAATTGGTGAGGCCATAACTAACGCTGCTCAATCAAGAGGCGTAGTGCCAATTAATAGACTTGAATTGCCAGACATACAAGAAACGCTAAGGTTAATAAACGCTCCTGAATCAGGGGGAGCGCCTACGCCGCCGCCAACTCCTGATGATCTTTCTTTTCAAAATAGAGTTTGGAATCTACGAACAAATGGCTTAGACGTTGAAGAAGCAGCCGATATTTTGGGAGTTGACAGAGGTCTGGTCAGACAAGCAGAAGTTAATTATGCAAGGACTTTAGATAGGGCAGATTTTGATGAGGCTATGGCTAGAGCTAGGTTAAATACACGACGTCGTGAAGGTAGAATGGTACGCCGTGACGACTTAACACCCGATGAGGCTGCTGAGCCTAGAATTCCACGGGAAATTCGTGACCCTGAGACAGGAGAGATGGTCCGAAATCCAGAGTTTAACGAGCTATATGAGGCTAGGCTAAGGAGAAGAAGGCGAAGAGCTGAAGCACGTCAAGCAGAGCGTCAACGCCGTGATGAGAGAAGAGAAAGAAGAACAAGACTCTCAAATGAAGCACGTGAACAAAGGGAAACAGAAGAAAGACTTTGGGATCTCCGCACACGTCAAGGCTATACCATTGAGGAAGCAGCCGAAGAGTTAGGCATAGATAGAGTTGAGGCTAGAAACATAGAAGTGGGTTATTCTAGGAGATTGACTCCTGATCAACGTGAGCGTGATTATGAGCGTGGCCGTGTAGCTGCTGAAATTAGGCAGTCACTAGGTACTGCTGATGCTGCTGATACCGATGAGCTAGCTGATCGTGCAGCGCCTCCTGTAACTCCACCTCAGTCTGATGGCACACCTGCTACCCCACCAAGAGATTCTAAAGAAGTATTTGATGAGATTATATCAGTTCCCGACTTTAAGTTTAGGGAAGGTATGTCTGATGATGAAAAACGTCAAGAGTTTGAGGCGTTTATTAACGAGTTGCAGGAACTGCCTGAAGTTCAGCAACGTTCTAATTTGAGAGGGCTTGATGCTGATAGCGATGTATTTAGACCTTGGTTCCGTGATCAAGTTATTGGTACTGACGATAGAGAAAATCTTGCGCTTGCAGATAGGTTAAAGGTTCCTGAGTCCTATTTAGAGGCCTTGAAGAGAACTGAAGGCGCTAGAGAAAGGATTGAGAGAGTTAGGGAAGAAGCGGTAGATGCAGATAATATGACTGAAACTTTGGGTGATGCTGCTACCCCTGAGCCGTCTAGGTTCCAGAGACTTAAAGATCGTGTAGTTGGTACATTCTCTAAGAGGCAAAGAACTAAAGACCCTAAAACTGGTGGAAAGTTTAGAAGGTTTACTGATATCTTTAGTCCACAAAATCAACTGCCTGACTCAATACGAGACATTGGTAAGAAAAATGATGATGGAACATATAGGCAGCGTGGAATTAGGTGGCGTTTCTTTGATGGGGATAAGAAACTCTATTTGACTGGTGATGGTGCTAGAATGATGGCGACTAACCAGTTCCCTGACCGAGGAAGAGTTGATTTGGCTTCAGATGCTAGCATTGAAGAAATGGTAGAGATTATGGGATTCGCTCCTGAAGTTGGTCCAGATGGAAGCTTTAGATCTTTAAGACCAAACACTGGTACGTTACTCCTTAAAACAGATAATGAAGGAAATGAGTATTTACAGTACACAGGTAAAGATTTCTTGACCACAGCTTCTGGTAGAGAGCTAGTTATAAATATGGCTCCGATGAGAAAAGAGCTTCCAGACGGAACACTTACGACTGCAGGGGCTACTATTGAAGATGACATGACACGTAGAGACTTAACTGTTAATGGTTTAGCAGTTGATCTTACGCCAGATGGAATGGAAGCCGCACGTGAAGGCAGTAGAACAGCGGCAGATCCACAATTTATAGATGTTGTTGGTGCTTTAGATGACTTAGGCTTAGAAGTAGAAAGTGATGGCTCCCTTAGAAAGAGGCGTTTAGTTACTGATGATTTCCCTGAGGGTGGACAGGTTCTTGATGCTGATGGAAATCCAGTTGAAGCTGTGGGTGAAGTTCAACTTGCTCCTCAGAAAATTAAAGCTATTGGAGATCCGAAAGAAAGAATTTCTCAAGATCCTTTGAGAGCTTTAAGGGCTATAGGAAGGCTTGTTACTGGAAATAATGATGGTAACAGCGAAATGGATGCTGATCTTGAAGAAGCAATACGGGAAGCTGATCTAAGCGAAGTTGACCCTCTTAGAATAGCTAAAGAGTTACAAAGACGTTTGGCTTCGGTTCCAAGCACTAGAAGGTACTTTGATGAGCTTGAAAAGCATGGTTTGTTAAATAAGATATTCCCAGGTACCAATATTGATCTTGATGGTTTACGCAAAGTTAGAAGCATAGATAGAAACGAATCTGTTTTGTTGGCGACAATGTTTAATGGTAACTCACCTGATGCGGTTGATGCAGCATTGGATAGGTTAGGTTATCCTGACACCACGAAAGAAGCTGTTAGAGCTTTACAGGAACTTAAGGATGCTAAAGTAGATGAAGACAACATATTGGATACTGTAGCTAATATTAAGAGACTTACAGATGGCGATAGATCCCTTGTGTCTGCTACAGACATGTTTGCGTTTGGCCCATTGTCTGGCCTTGATGCTCCGACTTCGGCAGCGTTGATAGAGATGGCCAATAATCCTGCTTATGCTGATTTACCTGATGGCCGTTCAGCTGCTGAAGTTTTGACTACTTTGAAGAGTAACTTTAGTGAGATAGATTATGTTAAGAATCCTGCTAATTTGTCAAATGTTATAAAGCGGGCTGTTGCGCAAGGTGGAGGAACAATAAATGTTGTTGATAGAACCGATGTTACTAGCGGGTGGGCAGTTGGTAGAAACGGTCAAGGAATTGTTATCAAGACCGAAGAGTTAATAAAACCAGATGGTTCAGTTGACCAAGAAAAATTAGAGCGTGTTTATGCTATGATCCGATCAAACTTGGGCGACTTAGATCAGGATGTTGCTATAGGAATGTGGAGAGAAGTTAGAAAAGAACGTATAAAGAACCCAGATGGTAGCTTAAAGACACCTAAAGCTGGCAGAGACGGCCTTATAGACGAGAGCGATGATTTCATTGAAACTGATGTCATGCATTTTGATGTTGTTGACATCTATTCAAAAGATGATATGGGCCTTGACGAGGCACTGCAGAAAGGTGCTGCGCAAAATCAAAAGTCTATTGGAGACTTAGATAATGTAGATTCAGGAAACTTTAACGATGCTTTCCCTGAGGTTGACTACAATAATGAGCCAGACCTTTTAGATGAGACTACTGATAGGTCTAAAGAGTTCCGTTCAGAGTATAAGCAAGCCGTGGCTGATGCTAAACAGCAATCAAAAGCAAGAACTGAGCCGTTAAGTTTGAGAGAGCTATTAGATGTTACAAGCGATGATCAATTTAAAGAAGAGTTAGATAACTTGGTTGACCCTGAAACAAATATGGTTTTACCGGGTAGCCGAAGAGATCAGCAAGGGTCACGTGCTTATAACGAGAAGTTAGACAACTACTTAGACAACATACAAAGAAACTTAGAGAATGATCAAAGAAGGGGCATTCGTGATAGAGAAGAGCTTATTGAGCATGTTAAAGGAGTGCGAGCAAATATAGCGGGTGGCGCTGATCCGACTCCTGAAGCAGTTGAGGAAGCCCCAACAGCTCCAGTAGTTAAACCAGTTCTTAGATCCTTAGATGCAGATGTTTTAGAAGGCGACGCTTTAAGAGAAGAGTTAGACTCAATAATTGAGGAAGTTGTAGAGGCGAATGGAGAAATTGCGGTTAACATTTCAGATATAAGAAACGCTGCAGAGAAAGCGCAAGAAGGTTCTGGTAGCGCAGCGGTAAATCGCATCTTAGATGCACTAGCACCAAGATCAGATTTTGACAACCGAGGCCAAAGAATAGCATTTCTTGAAGAAGCATTTGAGGACGCTAAAAGTCAAATAACAATTAAAGTTACTCCCTTAACTGAACAAGTTGATGATGTTGTAGGCGAAGAATAATTTGACAAAACATAGCATGACGGGTAGTATAATAGGTAAAGAACGGTAGGAAAACAATGGCAGAAGAACAAAAAGAAGAAGAAACAATTTATGAAAAGATTGATTTAGGTTATGTCAAGCTGCCCTCTAGAGAGCAATGGGAAGACAACATGTCAGAAGACGAAAAGCTAGACTTTGTTACAGGAATCATTAAAGCTATGACGGCTGGAAAGGCTAAGTCATGAAGTACTACAATTTAACTGGTAAAAACATTTTAGTTGTTGAAGTTCAAGATGATGTGACTGGTAAATTTTCAGTTAAAAACCCTGTATCTAAGATGGTAAATGAGTATAAAGGTATTTACGGAGAATCATATTCTTTGAATAATTTGAAAGCGGCTTTTCCACAGATGAAGGAAATCAAACGAGTTCCCTACGTTAAGAGTGTAGATAAAATAAATCAGTACAATGCTGATCAAGCTGTTGCCGATCAAGAACTTGAAGGTATGTCTTTGAATGAACTTAATGATTATATAGTGATGTTTCCCGCAAAGAATCCTAAAATACTCTCTTATAATGACTTAAATAAAATCAGGTACATGATGTTTGTTGCTTCAAGAGAAATTGATCAACCGTTATCTGAGCCTTCTCCAGAAACTTTGTTGAGTATAACTAAGGGCTTATATGGCTTATTAAAAGACGCTAAAGAAAAAAATAATAAAAAGTATATAAATGCAATTTTAAGAGCAGGTAAAGACATAAAACCAGAAGACTATGGCTTTACTGCCGTACAGCAGACAAGGGAAGGAGATCAGCGTGGCCAAGAACCCCCTAGAGGGCCAGACGGTTCCGACGAAGGAGCTAGCTGAAAAACTTTCAGAGATGTTAGGTTGCTCTGGATCACATAAAGTTGGTGATGCTTGGGGACCATGTGAGTCGGAAAAAGACCTAAATAAACTTCTTGAGCTTGGTAATCCTGAGTTTAGAGAGTGGAAGAAACGACAAAGTGAGAAAGCAAATCAGAAGCTTCCTAAAGGAGCTTTTGGTTCTGAAGACACAGCATCTAGAGAAGCTGTAAAACTGGGTTGCTCTGGAGCACATATGTCTAAACAAGGTGTTTGGTTTCCTTGTGGTACCCCAGAAGAGTTTAATGCAGCACGTGCGCATGCGGGTGTTGGAGGTTCTAGGATATTAAGAGCTTCTAGGCCGACAAGAAGAGTTGTATCTGATAGAAAGCATTGGGAAAAACTTCGTGGTAGAGGAGTATCTGGTATTGAAACGATGCCAGGCGGCGGATTAGTTTCTGCTAAATCTAGTGATAGCTTTCCTGATTCATTTAAACCTACGAGTGGAATGGTTGAAGCCGCTAAACGTGGTTTGGAGATGCGCAAAGAACATGGACGTGGCGGCACTATGGTAGGTGTTGCACGTGCACGTGATATT
>Ga0163179_10000332_pt1 | contig 33441 bp, 28 predicted proteins | sample AtlANTMetagenome_FD_109643 | JGI IMG/M metagenome (GOLD analysis project Ga0163179, IMG submission 109643) | Marine eukaryotic phytoplankton communities from the Atlantic Ocean - Atlantic ANT 2 Metagenome | ecosystem: Environmental > Aquatic > Marine > Oceanic | place: North Atlantic Ocean... | reverse complement strand
TGGTTTAAACAAACAGGTCATAACACTAATCTCAAAGAAAAAAAATGAGCCAAAATGGTTGTTAAAAAAACGTTTGGAGGCATTTGATTTATTAAAAAAAATTACTGCTCCAAAATGGGCAAATATAAATTACAAAACAATAGACTTGCAAAAAATTAGTTATTACTCCGCTCCGAAAAAAACCCCCAAATATGGCAGTCTGGATGAAGTAGACCCTGAATTATTAAAAACATTGAAACGACTGGGAATTTCGACAGAAGAACAAAAAAAACTTACTGGGGTGGCAATGGATGTGGTGATTGATAGTGTATCTGTTTCAACATCTTTTAAAGAAAAACTTGCAGAAATGGGAATTATCTTTTGTTCTATGTCAGAGGCTGTTCAAAAACATCCCAAACTAGTAAAAAAATACCTTGGAACGGTCGTGCCTACAACAGATAATTATTTTGCCACACTCAACACTGCTGTTTTTTCTGATGGGTCATTTTGTTTTATCCCAAAGGGTGTTCGGTGCCCAATGGAACTTTCAACATACTTTAGAATAAACCAGGCGGGGACAGGACAGTTTGAAAGAACGCTTATTGTTGCGGAAAAGGGCAGCTATGTAAGTTATTTGGAAGGTTGTACCGCTCCTCAAAGGGATGAAAACCAATTACATGCGGCAATAGTGGAAATCATAGTAATGGATGAGGCTGAAGTAAAGTATTCAACTGTACAAAATTGGTATCCGGGTGATGAAGATGGGAAAGGTGGCGTGTATAATTTTGTTACAAAAAGAGGAGTTGTTCACAGGGGAGCGAAACTGTCCTGGACACAGGTTGAGACCGGATCCGCAATTACTTGGAAATATCCATCTTGTATATTAAAAGGGGACAATGCGGTTGGGGAATTTTTTTCTATTGCAGTTACAAAAAACAAACAACAGGCTGACACGGGAACGAAAATGATTCACATGGGACGCGGGACAAAAAGTACCATTATCAGTAAGGGAATTTCTGCTGGTTTAAGTAATAATAGTTACAGGGGGTTGGTGAAAATAAATCGTAAAGCAGAAAACTCAAGGAACTTTTCTCAATGCGACTCTTTATTAATTGGAGACCAGTGTGGTGCTCATACGTTCCCATATATCGATGTACACAATAATAGTTCGGTGGTTGAGCATGAGGCAACAACGTCAAAAATTGGGGAAGAACAAATGTTGTACTGTAATCAAAGGGGAATTCCTGAAAAGGAGGCAGTTGCTTTAATTGTTAATGGATACTGTCAAGATGTACTCCAAAAACTTCCAATGGAATTTGCTGTCGAGGCAAAAAATTTATTAAAAATAACTCTAGAAGATAGTGTTGGTTAAAAATATACTTATGTTAAAAATTGAAAACTTACATTGTGAAATAAATAACAACCCCATCCTAAAGGGACTGAATTTAAGTGTCAAACCAGGTGAAACACATGCTATTATGGGGCCAAATGGTTCTGGCAAAAGCTCTCTCGCTTCTGTTCTTGTGGGTAATGAAAATTATGAGGTTACCAAAGGGGAGGTGTTGTTTTTGAAAAAAAATCTGGCTGAACTTTCAATTGAGGAGCGTGCTAATTTAGGGATGTTCTTATCTTTTCAATATCCAGTTGAAATTCCAGGGGTTAGTGTAAGTAATTTTCTAAAAACAGCCATTGGGGAACAAAGAAAATTTAAAAAACTTAAAGCGGTAAAATCTGTAGACTTATTGAAAAAAATGCGAAAAAACCTGGAGATGTTAGAGATGGGACCAGAGTTTCTTTCTAGATCAATTAATGACGGGTTTTCTGGCGGAGAAAAAAAAAGAAATGAAATTTTCCAGATGTTGATGTTGGACCCTAAATTAATCATCCTAGATGAAACCGATTCTGGGTTAGATATTGACGCCTTGAAAATTGTCGCAAGAGGCATTAATAAGTTCCGATCAAAAAAAAACGCATTTATTGTAATCACTCACTACCAACGACTTCTAAATTATATTAAGCCAGATTATGTACATGTGTTGGTGGATGGGAAAATTGTTCAATCTGGAAACTTTGAGCTAGCAACTGAATTAGAAAAAAGTGGGTATGATAAATATATTTGATATAATAACATGAATATTAGAAAAAACAACACTTGTCCGGCTTTACAAAAACTTCTGAACAACTTTATAAAAAAAGAAACAAAAGACCTGTTTACAAAAAAATCAAAGTTAAATGTTTTAAAAGAAGGTGAGCTCAAAATGTTTTTAGACACAGGTATCCCAAATAAAGAGATTGAGGGTTGGAGACACACAAAGTTAAGTTGGGGAGAGGGAACAAACAATCACGTTGGCGGTGTAAGTAAAAAAAAACTGATAACCCCCGGATTTCTGTTAACAATTGTAAATGGGCAGCCTAGATTAAAAGAATCAAATATTCCAAATTATATTTCTTTAAAAGAACTAAACACATTGTCTGAAGATGAAGCTTTAAATTTATTAAAAAAAACTAGTTGTGAAAAAAATGTTTTCACAAAACTAAACAACGCTTTAGTAAAAAGTGGATTTCTTTTGAGTGTGGAAAATCCTGATTTAGAAATCGTTTTAACAATACATTATATTAACACAATTCCCGGGGTAAGTCAATCAAGATTTTACTTCCAAACCGCTAATAATGTTAAATTAACTATTATAGAACAATTTAGTTCTGATGAAATGACTTTTCAAAACAACACATCATTATGGATGGTGGGGGAACACTCAAAAGTTACAAAGTTTCGGCTGGGTGAGAGTGGTGATGAAAACCCACGGTCGACCTGCATAAATAATCAATTTGTTGAACAACTTGGAAGTTCATCTTTTAACTCATATTCACTCTACTTTAATGATGGGGATTTTAAAATAGCGGGGACGATACGTAACAATTCATATTACACACTTTTGAGCCCTCTTGCTTCGTGTAGTGTGTTTTCTATATCGAAACTGGCGGGGCAGACCCACATTGACAACAATATATTGATGAAGCACCTGGCGAAAGATTGTGAAAGTTTACAATATTTTAACGGCGTGTTTGATCAAGAATCTTCTAGTGTGTTTAACAGCTCTGTTTGGGTGGAAAAGGGTGCGCAAAAATCAAACACCACACAAAAAAACAACAGTATTTTGTTATCAAAAAACAGCTCCTTCCACTCCGTTCCAAAATTAGAGATTTTTGCTGACGACGTGAAGTGTAATCATGGTGCAACCATGGGACAGCTGGACGAAAGAGCCCTTTTTTACTTTCGGTCTCGTGGAGTATCCGAGGAGGTGGCAAAAAACTTAATTTTATATACATTTTTGACCGAACCACTTCAAAACATCGAAACACTGGGAATGAAGAGCATTATACAAAATGATTTGAAAAAACAACTAAACATATAATAACGGCTCAACGGATGACATTACAAAAAAAAATAAGGGACAAATTTCCCTTTTTCAAAAACAATCAGGGTATTTATTTTGACAACGCTGCGACAACACAAAAACCAAATGTTGTGATTGAACGAATTATAAACTTTTATAAAACTGAAAACAGTAATGTCCACCGAAGCTTACACAAGACGGGCGTTCATAACACAGAAGAATTTGAGAAAAGTCGTGAAGCAATTAAAGATTTTATTGGTGCTGAAAGTAGTGATGAAATTGTTTTCACAAGTGGAACTACCGATAGTATAAACATAATAGCCAGCTCATTCTTCAAAAAAACATTAAAACATGGGGACGAAATTTTAATATCGCCGATAGAACACCACTCAAACATATTACCCTGGCAAAACCTTATCAAAGAAACGGGGGCTAAAATTAAAACAATACCCATTAAAGCCGACCTGACTTATGATTACGGGGAAATCCAAAAATTATTAAAAAGGAGAAGCGTGAAACTATTAGTTATACATCATGTTTCTAATGTTACAGGAATCACTCAAAACATAAAACAACTTATTGATGAAGCGACGAAATCAGCGGTACGGGTTGTTGTTGATGGGGCCCAAGCTGTAGCACATGAAAAAATCAATGTAAAAAAACTAGGGTGTGATTTTTATTGTTTTTCAGGACACAAAATGTTTGGTCCAACAGGGACCGGCGTCCTTTTTGGGAAAAAAGAACTTTTATCCCAAATCTCACCATATAAATTTGGAGGTGGTATGGTAAAAAATGTTGGAATCAACAAAAGTACATGGTTACAGTCACCATATAAATTTGAGGCAGGAACACAAAATATTGCTGGGGTTTTGGGGCTTGGGAAAGCTGTTGAATTTATACAAGAACTAGGTATAGATCTAATTAAAAAAATTGAAACAGAAATAATGACATGTATGGTGGAGGAGTTGAAAACCATACCGGGTATACAAATATATGGAGACGAAAAACGGACCATTCCAATTTTTTCTTTCAATATAAAAAATATACACCACTATGACCTGACCGCCCTGTTAGCTGAAAATAATGTTTTAACACGTTCGGGACATCTCTGTAATCAACCACTAATGTCTTATTTAAATATTGATGGTTGTGTAAGGGTCTCTCTTGCTTTTTACAATACACCCGAGGAGATAAACTGTTTTATTTTAACTTTGAAAAAAGTTATATCATTTTTAAAAAACAATAAATGACATCAACAGAAGAAATAATACTAGATTTCAAAACACTACCAACATGGGAAGAAAAGTACGAATACATTATTGAACTTGGGAAAAACTCACAATTTATTAATCCTAAATTAACTGATGAAAAATACCTTTTAGAAGGGTGCCAATCAAAAGTATGGATAAAGTGTAAGGTCAGAAAAGACGAGGTGATCTTTATTGGAAACAGTGACGCTTTAATTACACGTGGTCTCGTAGCCTTAATTATAAAACTTTATTCAAAAAACTGTAAAAATGATTGGGAAAAGATGTTTGTTGGTAGGGAGAAGGAGAGGGGTAACCACCACGTTTTAAAAGAAATTGGTATTATTAAACACCTCTCGATGACACGGGCTCAAGGACTCAGTTTGATGGAGGAGAAAATTAAAAACTATGCATTTGATTGGATACAAAACTCAAGTTATTAAATGATGAAAAATAAAAAACTAGAAAAAATTGGTGACGAAATAATAGGTGTGTTATCGGAGATTTATGATCCAGAAATACCTGTGAGTATTTATGAACTGGGATTGATATACGACGTACAGGTGGGAGATGCTGGTGAAGTAAAGATTTTAATGACATTTACAGCACCAAACTGTCCTGTTGCAGAAACTCTTCCAATTGAGGTGAAAGAAAAGGTGAAGGTGTTGAAACACGTGAAAAAAGTGACCGTCGACATAACCTGGGACCCTCCTTGGGACAAAAGTATGATGTCTGATGAAGCTAAATTAGAATTAGGCTTTTTATGAAAGAAATTATTAACAAGGTGGAAAAGGCGGGATTAATCATATTAGATCCCTCAACACTCATCCTGAGGGGACAAAGAAAAAAAATAGACCTGATAGAGTGGTTGGAAAATGGATTTGTCATTAGAGAGACCGTCTTTAAAAAAAGGCTGAAAGAAACAAACTGGAGTGAATTTGAAAACACCTTTGTAACGATCATGTGTTCCAAAGATGTTATAATTGCTCCATGGATGTATCTATTAATTCAAACAAAATTATGTAATATTGCCAAACAGGTCTTTTTTGGAGAAATAGAAACCATGAATATATTGTTGTTTAAACAGGCGCTAGAGAAGTTGGACTTAACAAAGTACAAAAACAAAAGAGTTTTTTTGAAAGTATGTGGTGATGAGGAAATTCCAATGGAGTTTTTATCGCTCTGCGTACAAACTCTTTTCCCTGTTGTAAAAAGTTTATTTTATGGAGAACCCTGTTCAAGTATTCCTTTAATTAAAAATTGAAAATTATGAGAAAATTTATATTGATTTTATGTTTAATAATTCTTTTACCCCAAAACAAAATGGCAGACGAGGGAATGTGGCTTCCATTTTTATTAAAAAAGTTGAATATCGACACGATGCGCGCGATGGGATTACAGCTAACCGCAGAAGAAATTTATAATATAAATACTGCCTCGTTGAAAGATGCCATAATAAGTTTTAATGGTTATTGTACGGGAGAGGTCATATCAAAACACGGACTTGTTCTGACAAATCATCATTGTGGATATGACGCTATTCAAAATATTAGCTCTGTTGAAAATGACTACCTTGGTGAAGGTTTTTGGGCGAAAAGTTTTGAGGAAGAAATTCCTAATGAAAATCTATTTGTAGACTTTTTAATTAAAATGGAGGATGTTTCAGAGGAGATTTTGGAGGGGGTTTCCATATCCACCAATGAAGAAGAAAGAAACAGGTTAATAAAAGAAAGAATAGAGGTTATTAAAAAAAGGGAACAAGAAAAATCAAATTATCGTGTAGAAATAAAAGATTTTTATCATGGGGGTGAATACTACATGTCACTTTACGAGCGATATAGTGATGTGAGACTTGTGGGTACACCCCCAGAGTCAATTGGGAAATTTGGTGGTGATACAGATAATTGGATGTGGCCTAGACATACTGGCGATTTCGCTTTATTCAGAATATATACAGACCCCGATGGGAATCCCTCTACATATAATGAGGATAATATTCCCCTGAGTCCGAAACACTATTTACCTATTTCACTAGATGGGGTCGAGGAAAATGACTTTGCGATGATTTTAGGATACCCCGGCAGCACAGACAGATACCTATCTTCTTTTGGGGTTGATATGGCTATCAATCTATATAATCCCGCTGTCGTCGAGGTTAGAGACGCCAAGTTGAATATTTTAAATCAATATATGAAATCTGACAGAAGTATTAGTCTAATGTATGCGAGTAAAAAAGCTCGTATTTCAAATTATTGGAAATACTATATTGGTCAAACTAAAGGGCTTAAAAAACTCAATGTGGAACAGAAAAAAAGAGAATTGGAAGAAAGTTTTTCAAAATGGGTGGGGATGAAAGAAGAAAGGAAAATTATTTATGGAGACGTGTTGAATAGGATGGAAAAAGCCTATGAGGAGATGGAAAAACACACCCTATCAAGAGTATATTTAAATGAGGCAGCCTGGAGTGGACCAAGTTTTATCAAGCTTGCAAGACGAGCAGAAAAACTACTATCGGCACTAGATTCAAAAAACGATTCAACAATCCTGGCTGCAAAAAAAGTATTTAAAAAACAAGTGGTGGAGAATTTTGAGGAATATGATCAAAGGATTGAAAAAGATATTTTTATCAAAATGATGCAGATGTATTATAACAATGTTGAATCGACACAACTTCCTTCTATTTTAAAAGAAATGGGAGAGAAATACGAAACAGCGGGAAAAATAAATGATGGGGGGTTTGAAAAATGGGCGGACCAAGTCTATAATCGGTCTATTTTTGTTGACAGGCAAAAAATGTTGAACTTTTTAGACGGACCCGCCACAGCTAAAACAATACTAAAAGATCCAGCCTACATAATACAAAAGTCTATTCTTGATAATTATTTTACAAAAACACTCCCCGCTATTCAGAATCCACAAAAAGCGCTAGATATAGCAAATCGTTTGTTTGTTGATGGATTAAGACAACTGTACCCTGAAAAATTATTTTATCCTAATGCTAATTTTACCCTAAGAGCAACTTATGGCACTGTTGGGTCTTATTCGCCTGGAAATGGGGTCCAGTACGACTTTAGTACAACACTTGAGGGTGTAGTGGAAAAGATGGACCAAACTAACCCTGAATTTATTGTTCCAAAAAAACTGATGGAATTATGGAAAAATAAAGATTTTGATATTTATGCAAATGATGATGGGGAATTAAATGTATGTTTTATTTCAAACAATGATATTACGGGTGGAAATTCTGGCTCTCCGGTGATTAATAAAAATGGTCACCTAATTGGTTGTGCTTTTGATGGGAACTGGGAGGCTATGAGTGGTGATATTGCATTTGAAAATAAACTACAAAGAACAATTTCCGTCGATGTAAGATATATTTTGTTTATCATAGATAAATTTGCTAACGCAAAAAATATTATTGATGAATTAACTTTGGTGAAAATATCAGAAGAGGAACGATTAGAAAAAGAGAAAGAAGAAACGATTCGGGTTGTTGAAAACATAAAAAACTTAATTGATGAGTTTCCAGAGATTATTGAAGAAAAATGTAAAAACCTAAACAAGGTGGGAAAGGTATCTTTTTCTGAGACGTTTTTGAAATCACGTCAAATGGGGCTTGAGTTTTTTGAGTGGGAAGGACAAGTATACACCACAGAACTCTTAGAAAAATAATGAGAGAGATTGTTTTATTAACTGAAAAACGATATCTGTCTCCCAAAATAAAGAACACGTATATAAAAAATATTTTACTGGAGGATAAACTTTTAGAAAAAGCTTTGAAGTCACAAGGTGTCGAATCAAAAAGACTAGCTTGGGAAAATTACACGACGCTCCAAAACAACCAACATATACTCTTTAGAACACCTTGGAATTATTTTGAGAAATTAAATAAGTTCAAAAGCTTTCTCGAAGAGAATAAAGCTAAAACAACTTTTATAAACTCATATGATCAAGTGTTGTGGAACCTAGACAAAGTTTATTTGTTAGAATTAAATAAACAAGGTATAAATATACCCGAAACAGTGTTTTTGAAAAGGGGAAGTGAGGAGAGTTTAAAGAAAATTTGTGATGAGAAGAATTGGGTGGAGGTGGTTGTTAAGCCAAGTGTGTCGGCGGCGGGATGGGAAACATACCATTTACGAAAAGAAAGCTTTTCTGGATTTGAAGAAAAATTTCAACTACTACTACAAAACCAAAATATGTTAATTCAAGCTTATCAAAAAAAAATCACAAGTTTTGGTGAAATTTCCTTGATGATGATTGGTGGGGAATATTCACACGCCGTGATAAAAAAAGCGAAAAGAGGTGAGTTTAGAGTACAAGACGATTACGGTGGTACAGTGGAAATGTATATGGCGGGTATTAAGGAAATAAATTTCGCAAAAACCGTAATGAAAAAATTGAATTTTTGCCCACTATACGCTCGGGTTGATGTTATATTGGACAACCAAAACACCCTGGCGTTATCAGAACTAGAACTGATTGAGCCCGAAATGTGGTTCCGAAAAAATCCCAATTCTGTTGAAAAACTCGCAGTTGAAATTAAAAAAAGATACTTCTAAACTTAATACGCTCTTCCACGTTTTCCCTCAATATAATATATAAAAGACTTGTTGGCAACCATATTACCTCCAGGCGTGGGATAATCACCTGTAAAATACCAGTCTCCATGATGATTTGGGCAAGCTGTGTGGAGATTTTCAATTGATTGAAAAACAATATCAAAATCTGTAGCAATATTATCGGTTTTTAATAACCATGCTATTTCATTTGAGAGCTCATCTGATGAAAAGATATTATATAAACTTTTTAAATGATTCTCTTGATGTTCTTTGGGATTATTTAATGCGGCTAAACACTTCTCATATGTGTCTTTTACTAGAGCGGTTCCTGTTTTAGATTTATCTAATAAAGACATCAGGGCTTTAAACGCTATAAAATCACCAAGTTTCGCCATATCAATCCCATAACAATCTGGGTATCTTATTTGGGGGGCAGAAGACACAACAATTATTTTTTTGAATAATAATCTATCTAATATTCTTAAAATACTCTTTTTTAAAGTCGTTCCACGGACCACACTATCATCTAAAATAACCAAAGTATCACTAGGCTCAGCTACCCCATATGTGACGTCATAAACATGACCAACAAGACTGTCCCTGTCGGTATCAGAGGTTATAAAAGTACGTAACTTTGCATCCTTTACGGCCATTTTTTCAGTTCGTACTTTTTGATGAAAAACCGCATCAAGTTTTTCAAGTTCTCCTGATGCTAATAATTTTTTCTTTTGATCATTTAATGTGTCTTCAAGAGCGGAAAAAAGACCATAAAAGGCTGTTTCGGCGGTATTAGGAATATAAGAAAAAACTGTGTTTTTTAAGTCATAATCTATTTTTTTTAAAACAGGTTCCTTTAAAAGGGCTCCCAATTTTTTCCGCTCTGTATATATTTCCGCATCATTTCCTCTTGAAAAATATATACGCTCAAACGAACAGGCTTTACGATCACCTGGTTCTACTATTTGATGAAAATTCACCTGCCCATCCTTCTTTATAATAATAGCCTGACCACGTGGTAATTCTTTTATTTTTTCTGTACCGATATTAAACGCGGTCTGGATAACTGGTCTCTCGGAGGTTACTACCGCAATTTCTTCATCAACATAATAATATGCGGGCCTTATAGCGTTTGGGTCCCTTAAGGCAAACGCGTCACCATGACCTATTAGACCTGACAACACATATCCACCGTCCCATTTTTTTGAAGAATTCTTCAAAACTTGCGCTAAATCAAAATTAGATTCAATTAATTTTGCAAGCTCAATATTTGATTTTGTTTCTTGTTTATATTTATTATATAGTCTTGAGCTTTCCTCATCTATAAAATGACCTATTTTTTCTAAAATGGTAACCGTGTCTGATTTTTCTTTTGGATGTTGTCCCAAATCTATCAATTGGTCAAAAAGTTCATCAACATTCGTCATATTAAAGTTTCCAGCTAAAACCAAATTTCTAGATTTCCAATTATTCTGTCTTAAAATGGGATGACACTGAACAATACTATTTCCTCCATATGTTCCATATCTTAAGTGTCCTAAAAAAATCTCTCCAGTAAAAGAACAATTATTTTTAAGCCACTCTACATCCTTGAATTCTTTTGGATACTTAGATTGGATTCTTTTAAAATTATCACTTATTTTAGAAAAAACATCCTGAATAGAATTTGACTCTATAGACCTTCTTCTATTTATGTAGGGGGAGCCGGGCTTAGTATTTAGCTTTATATTAACTAATCCTGCACCATCCTGTCCCCTATTCACCTGTTTTTGCATTAATAAATACATTTTATTAAGGCCATATAACGCTGTTCCATACTTCTTTTGATAAAAAGACAATGGTTTCAACAACCGAAATAACGCTATACCACACTCGTGGTGAATATGATCACTCATAAATTACAAATTTATAAAAATTGTTCTTTTTTTATTCCCAACCACTGTAATACATTTTTAAACCAGATATCCGTCGCTTCCCGCTCTGTTATTACTCCAATTTCTACCGCATAATCCAAAACTCTTCCTGGATATGAACTACCCACACCCTCTATTTCTCCAAGGGGAAAGGGATCATCTAAACCCATTATTATTTGAGCGGTACCCACACGCTTCTTTAATAAGGCTAAGGTGTGAGAATCGTGGACTAACGTATCAAAATACAGATTTTGGTGACCAAGTGTTTTTCTGGGATCTTCTAACTCTTCGAAGAGGTCTGGTCGGCCATCAAACCCCTGTATCCTTCGGCCGTAATTAGCTATACCCAGCATCCCACCGTGTGCAAAACATGTTCGTAGGTGAGGATATTTATTTGGTAAATCTCGTAATGTGAAAAGATGAAGGGTATCCGCACACTGAGCCATCATCCACACCAAATGAAATCTCCAATATTTATTTTTTAAAGCAATCATTTTTTCACCATCATAAGGGTGAATTTGAAGTGCTAATCCATACTTGTTTGCTAATTCAAATATCGGGTCCAACTCTTTTTCCGCAACAGACAACCAATCACCTGTTTTGTTCAAAAAATGAGTAGGTAAACATAATAATCTTAACCCCAATTCATCCACACACCGTTCAATTTCCTTAAGGGCGTGATCCATATATAGTGGCTGTACAACAAAACCACAAGTAAACCTTTCTGGATAATCGTTTTGAATTGAGGCGTTAAAATCATTCTGAAAACGAATTGAATCAATACAGTCTTGTTTTTCCCAACCATTACAATATAATTGTGATAGACACAACATAACCCCATGATCGATGTTGTGTTGATCCATCCAAACTATTTTGTCTTTAACAAAAAAACTCGGACCACTAATTGGTCGAAACCAATTTCCCTGTCTCATAAATTTTTTATCATCGTCAATCCAAAATAACCGCTTCTCTTTCATAAATTTTGGAATCTGAGAAGGTTCTGGCAATATGTGACCATGACCATTTATTCGCATAATATGATTTTAAAATTAATCTTCATTTTTCTAAATCACCTTACGTGGTCCGGTGATTCATATTATAATTATTTAAATATATCTTTCGTCCACCGCCATGACCTCGCCAGAAACTGGACAAGTTCTTAGTTTTTTATTACTATAAAATTTTTTAAAAACCGGTAAAAAATCTTTTTCTATGTTGGTTAAATGAAAATATTCTTCATATAAAAGCGCATTTTCTTTTTCTGAAAACCACATTAGTCCATCTTTATGATAAACTTCTCTTTTACGTTCTATAACCAAACCTATTGAACCCGCTGGTCTGAGTGGTGAATGGGGAATTTTGGGTGGAAGTAAAAACATTTCACCCTCTTTGATTGGGACTTCAACCATTTGACCTCCTTGTTGGGTCTTCACAGCAATATCACCCTCCAGTTGATAAAATAACTCCTCCGTTTCATTATAGTGATAGTCTTTTCTAGTATTTGGTCCAGCAACAATCATGACTATAAAGTCTTCAGCTTCGACATAAAGATTCTTGTTTCCAACAGGTGGTTTCAAAAGATGACGATTATCTGATACCCATTTGAAAAGGTTAAATGGGCTTATTATTTTTTCCATAATATCAAATTGTTTTATTTAATCTAATTTTATTCTCTCTACAATGAACTGTAAATTACTTATATTTGAGTGAATATGGAAATAAATTTGAGAAATAAAACCGCTTGGATTTTTGGGGGGTCAAGAGGAATTGGTCAAGCTGTCGCTATTGAACTAGCTAAGGCTGGAGCAAATATTTTGTTGATTGCAAGAAAAAAAGTTAGCCTTTATAAAAGTTTGGAACTTTTGTGTACCCAACAACAACAACAACATGACATATTGTCCATCGACATGAATAACCTAAGTTCCCTTATAAAAATTCTGAAAACGTATCGAAACTTAAATAATGTTGATATTTTAATTAATAATTCTGGTGGACCGAGTGGTGGATTGGCCCACACTGCAGAGTGGGAGGAATACGCGAATGCTTTTAAACAACACCTTTTAGCCGCACAAGTTGCCACTCAAATTGTTCTTCCCGTGATGAAAAAAAAACAATTTGGAAGAATTATTAATATTATATCTACTTCTGTTAAACAACCTATTCCTGGGTTGGGTGTTTCGAACACTATTCGTGGGGCTGTCGCAAATTGGAGCAAAACACTTGCTTCTGAAGTGGGGCAATTTGGGATAACTGTCAACAATATTTTACCCGGAGCCACAAAAACTGACCGACTTAATGAACTTATAACTAAAAAAGCTACTGTAAACAATTCTTCTGAAGACGAAATTAGAGAAAACATGAAATCTGTTATTCCCCTTAGAAGATTTGCGGAACCTGAAGAGGTGGGTTATTTGGTTACCTTTTTATGTTCAATATATGCTAACTATATTAATGGTATTAATATCCCTGTGGATGGTGGGAGAACCAAATCTTTATGAAAAAGTGGTGGTAAAAAATTATGGAAAAATTAACCAATTATATTGATGGAGAATTAACTCCTCCCCAAAACAAAAGTTATATTGACAATTATAGTCCAACTACAGGGAAGGTTTATTCTTTGATCCCAAACAGTGATGAGAGAGATGTTGATGATGCTGTTAGAGCCGCCAAGAAAGCGTTTAACACTTGGGGGAAGTCAACAAAAGAATATCGATATAATTGGATGATGGCGTTGGCTGATGCTGTTGAGAAAAATACGCGAGATTTAATTGTAGCGGAAAGTTTTGATAATGGTAAACCGGAATGGTTGGCAGAAACTGTTGACATCCCAAGATGCGTCTCCAATATTAGGTTTTTTGCTACCGCAATACTACACTTTGACTCAAAATCGCATGATATGGATGGGGCCGCTCTAAACTATACACTAAAACAGCCGATTGGGGTGGCTGGATGTATTTCTCCCTGGAACCTTCCACTTTATTTATTAACATGGAAAATTGCTCCCGCTATTGCTGTGGGGAATACTGTGGTGGCGAAACCATCAGAAATAACCCCATACACCGCTTTTTTATTTAGTCAAATTTGTAAAGAAATTGACTTTCCTAAAGGTGTTATCAATATTGTACATGGATACGGGAAGAAGGCGGGTGAAGCTATTGTAAAAAAAAGTGATGTTGTTTCATTTACGGGAGGAACTGAAACTGGAAAAATTATTGCAAAATTTGCGGCGTCTCAATTTAAAAAATACTCCCTGGAACTTGGTGGGAAAAATCCAATGGTAATTTTTAAGGATTGTGACCTTAATCTTGCTGTAAAAACCGCAGTTAAGGCCGCTTTTTTAAACCAGGGGCAAATTTGTCTATGTGGATCTCGGATATTTGTTGAAAAATCGTTGTATTCGAAGTTTAAAGAGTCGTTTTTGAAAAGGACAAAGGCTTTAAATGTGGGGGATCCCAAAAACAAGAACAGTGATCTGGGCGCGATTGTTTCAAAACAACATCTGGAAAATATTTTGAGTAAAATTGAAATGGCTGAAAAGAATGGGGGTGAAATAATTTTTGGTGGCGAAAAAGTGGTTTTAGACGGGAAACTATCTACTGGATATTATATGTTGCCCACAATTATCGAAAACACAAAAAACACGGACGAGATCAATCAAAAAGAAGTTTTTGGTCCCGTAGTAACTATTCTTCCTTTTAGTTCTGAAAAAGAAATTATAAATCTTTGTAATGATGTAAAATATGGACTTTCAGCAACCATATTTTCTAATAATATTTCAAAAGCACACCGAATAGCGGCCGCTATTGATGCGGGAGTTATTTGGATAAACACTTGGTTACTTAGAGATTTGAGGATTCCATTTGGTGGAATGAAACATTCTGGTTTTGGAAGAGAGGGGGGAGAGCATTCTCTGAATTTTTTTACTGAAACAAAAAATGTCTGTATTAAGATTGAAAACGGAGGAAATAAATAATATCTTTATTTTCTAATAGTGACAAACAATGAATAAAAATTTTAATTCACTTCAAGCCCCAGAACCTGTTGGTTCCTATCCCCACGCAAAAAGGGTAGGAGGGTTTTTGTTTTTATCTGGGGTTGGTCCCAGAAAACGAGGAGAGAAAAAAATTCCAGGTGTTACATTGTCTAAAGCGGGGCGGGTGAAGGAGTATGATATTCAAAAACAATGTCTTGCCGTTTTTGAAAATATAAAGTTAATTTTAGAGGAGGCTGGTTCGTCTTGGGAGAAGATTGTGGATGTTACTGTTTTTTTAACAAACATGGAAAGTGATTTTGAGGAATATAACAAACTCTACGCCAAGCACTTTGAAAAACCCTTTCCAACAAGAACAACAATTGAGGTGAAATCTCTTCCCACGCCAATTGCTATCGAGTTGAAGGTTGTTGCAACCATATAAAAATTATATATATTATGTTCGCGGAGTATAAAAATCTAAATTTATCTAAAATCTGTACAGAGGTTAATGAATTTTGGAAAAAAGAAGAGATTTTTAAAAAAAGTATTCAAACTCGTCCAAAAAATAACCGTTTTGTTTTTTATGAAGGACCGCCTTCAGCTAATGGGTTACCTGGAATTCATCACGTGATGGCCAGATTGATTAAAGATATTTTTTGTCGTTACAAAACCTTGGACGGATATCGTGTGGACCGAAAGGCTGGTTGGGATACACACGGTCTACCTGTAGAATTAAGTGTCGAACAACAACTAGGGATTAAAAAAGATGACATAGGTAAAAACATTTCCATTAGTGATTACAATGAAGCTTGTAAAAAAACTGTCATGAAATACACTGATGTATGGAATAGACTAACAGAATTAATGGGATACTGGGTTGATGTTGAGGAACCGTATGTTACCTATAAAAACAAATATATTGAAACGGTTTGGTTTTTATTAAAACAACTCTTTGATCAAGATTTAGTTTATAAAGGCTATACTATTCAACCATATTCTCCGGCCGCCGGAACAGGTTTGAGTTCCCACGAACTTAACCAACCTGGTTGTTATAAAATAGTGAAGGACCTTTCTGTTGTTGTTTTGTTTAAGGTTTTAGATTATGAAAAAATCATCCAAACAAATCTTCCTGTTTTTTTTATGGCGTGGACCACCACACCTTGGACCCTTTTAGCAAACACCGGACTTGCTGTTGGTGAAAAAATAAAATATATTTTTGTCGAAACGATTAACCCATATACTCTGAATGAGGTGATACTGATTTGTGCTGAAGATTGTTTGGAGAGTTTATTTGATGATAAAAAAAATGTAAGAAAACACAAAATAATTAAATCTTGTTTGGGAGTTGATTTGATTGATGTTAAATATGAACAATTGTTAAAATACGTGCAACCCCTAGATCTCGAAAAGGAAGCTTTTCGTGTAATTCCAGCCGACTTTGTAAACACCACCGATGGGACCGGAATAGTACATTTGGCTCCAACATTTGGTGCTGATGATTTTTTAGTTGCTAAGAAAAACAAACTACCACCAATATTAATTCTTGATGAGAACGACAAAGCTGTACCAATTGTGGATTTGAACGGAAGGTTTGTTAAAGGATTAGGTGAGTTCTCTGGACGATTTGTGAAAAGTGCTTTTGATGAGAAAGCTGAGGAGGATGTGGATGTGGATATTGTGGTGAAGTTGAAAAATGAGGGGTTGGTGTTTAGTTCTAAAAAATATGAACATAGTTATCCTCATTGTTGGAGAACTGACAAACCAATTTTATATTACCCCTTAGACTCTTGGTTTATTCAGTCAACAAAGTATAAGGAGTTGATGCTACAAAAAAACCAGGAGATCAACTGGAAACCAAAATCTACTGGAGATGGTCGATTTAAAAATTGGTTAGAAAATCTCAACGACTGGAATCTTTCTAGATCTCGTTTCTGGGGTATTCCTCTTCCAATATGGAGAACAAAAGATGAGTCCGAGGTGATTTGTGTTGGATCTATTGAAGAGTTGAAATCACTATGTGAAAAATCTGTTCAGGCGGGAAACATGAAAACAAACCCACTAAAGGATTTTATCCCTAAAGATATGAGTGATGATAATTATGATATTATCGATTTACACAAAAACTATGTGGACAGTATTGTTTTAACCTCAAAAAAAGGAGCACCCATGTTTCGAGAAGAAGAGGTTATTGATGTTTGGTTTGACTCTGGGGCGATGCCATATGCTCAGTGGCATTATCCGTTTGAGAATAAAGAGCTTATTGACAAGGGTGTTTTTTTTCCCGCTGACTTTATAGCTGAAGGTGTAGACCAAACTCGTGGGTGGTTTTTTACATTACACGCTATAGGTGTTATGTGTTTTAATAGTGTTGCTTTTAAAAATGTTATTTCAAATGGATTGGTTTTAGATCGAGAGGGACAAAAAATGTCTAAAAGACTAGGAAACACCATCGAACCATTTAATGTTATCGATGAATATGGGGCTGATGCTGTGAGATGGTATATGATAACCAATTCACAACCTTGGGACAACTTAAAGTTTGATGTGGATGGGGTGATGGAGACAAAACAAAAGTTATTTAGTACCCTGTTCAACGTTTATTCTTTTTTTAGTTTATATGCAAATGTTGATGGATTTAAATACAAAGAGTCGAAGATTTTGAATAACACAAAGCCTCTTTTAGATCAATGGATTTTATCTGAACTGAACGATTTGGTGATGATTGTCAAGGATAATTACGAAAATTACGAACCCACCCTTGCGGGACGAGCAATACAAATTTTTATCATAGACAAGCTTAGTAATTGGTATGTTCGTTTGTGTCGACGACGATTTTGGAAGGGACAATATGATGAAAATAAAATTTCTGCCTATCAAACTCTATATGATTGTTTAATTACTATTGCTAAATTAAGTGCCCCAATAGCTCCGTTTTTTATGGATAGACTGTTTGGTGACCTAAACAGGGTGGTGAAAGATGAAGATTATAAATCTGTTCATTTAACAAAATTTCCGAAAGCTGAGAGAAAAGACATAAACTCATCAATTAATATGCGGATGCGGTTAACAAAAACTATTTGTTCTCTAGCCCTCTCTTTGAGAAAAAAAGAAGGGATTCGGGTAAGACAACCTCTCGAATCTATAAATATCTGTTTAAGTGGTGGTGTGATGGAGAAGGATGTGTTAATTAATCTGATTGAATCTGAGATAAATGTTAAGAATGTTTATTTTTCAAACAAGTCTAGTAGTGTTATAAAACAAAAGCTTGTTGTGAATTTTCCGGTGGTGGGAAAAAAACACGGAAAGAGAACAAAAAAAATTGTTGAAAAGGTGACACTATTAAGCGATAAATTGGTCCACGAATATGAAAAAAAGAAAAATATTACGATTTCTATCGATGGGGAGGAGATTTGTTTGTCTGGGGATGATTTAATCATGAAGATGGTGGAGATCCCTGGGGTTTTGACCGCTAAAACTGATGATGTTTTAATCAGTTTAAACACAACTATTTCAAAAGAACTTTTGGAGGAGGGAATCGCGAGAGAGTTTGTAAACAAAATTCAAAATATCCGAAAAGAAATGAATCTTTTGGTGACCGATAAAATTAACCTGGTGTTAGTTGCGAGTAATGATGGTATGAGAATCATCCAACAACATCAGGATTATATTTGTAATGAGATTTTAGCAAACCACATAACCAACCAGGTAAGTCATCCAAAAAATAATTTTGTGTTTGAATTTGATAATTATAAAATGTATATTGGGATTCAGGTTTTATAAATATAAAGTATGGTAATATGAAGAAAAGTATTTCAAAAAGGTATTCCGACACAGACTTGAAAAAGTTTAAAAAAATAATTTTAAAAAAAATTGAATCCGCTGAGAATGATTTGAAATTATTAAAAGACTCTTATAGTAACGCTTCTTCGAATGGAACAGATGATACTTACTCAACATTTAAGTCTTTTGAAGAGGGGTCTGAAACCCTTTCAAAAGAGTCAAACACATTATTAGCGTCGAGACAAGAAAAATTTATTAGAGACTTGAGAAACGCACTCATTCGGATAGAAAACAAAACCTATGGAATTTGTAGAGAAAGTGGAAAACTAATCTCCAAAAAAAGATTAGAGCTTGTTCCACACGCAACATTAAGTATAGAGGCAAAAAACAAATCAAATTGATTTTGAAAAAATTGAATACATCAGTTTGGTGTTTACTTTTTTTTGTCATAATCCTAGATCAATTAACGAAAATTATTGTAAAAACAACATTTCAACATGGTGAGATGGTGATGGTGATGGATTGGTTTTATTTATATTTTGTTGAGAATAATGGGTTTGCGTTTGGAATTGAGCTTTTTGGAGATATTGGAAAATTAACACTCACACTTCTTCGTGTATTTTTTGTATTAATATTGTTTCGTTGGTTGCTTGATTTAATTAATCAAAAACAATCTAAAGTATTGATTTTTTCATTTACCCTAATTATTGCTGGAGCTGTTGGAAATTTGATTGATAGTATTTTTTATGGGGTAATTTTTGGTGAATCACCTTTATTTTTTGGGAAGGTGGTGGATATGTTTTATTTTCCTTTTAAGTCGGGATTTTACCCTGATTGGCTGCCATTTTTGGGTGGGAAAGAGTTTGTTTTTTTTAGATACATTTTTAACATCGCAGATGCGTCTATTACATCTGGAGCTATATTATTCTTGCTTTTTTACAAAAAACTAAAACTGAAAGAATCGTAAGCTTTTTTCTCATTTTCTTCTTTGTTTTTTATATTTGCCCAAATATTAAAAAAATATTATGGAATTTTTAGACAGTTATTTAATTTATGTTGCTCCTGTTTTAGGGGTTGTTGGTTTAATTTTTATGTTTTTTAAATCAAAGTGGGTCTCTAAACAAGAAGCTGGAGACGAAAAAATGACAGAGCTTGCTTCACATATAGCGAAGGGGGCTATGGCTTTTCTTGTTGCGGAATGGAAGGTTTTAACAATTTTTTCTATTATTGCCGCCGCTCTTTTAGCTTGGTCTGGAACACTGGTTGAAACCTCTACTCCCTACATTGCCGTCTCATTTCTAATTGGGGCTGTGTTTTCTGCTTTAGCGGGGTATTTTGGGATGAACATTGCAACAAAAGCAAACGTTAGGACAACTCAGGCGGCTAGAACAAGTTTAGCTAAAGCCCTAAAAGTCTCTTTTACTGGTGGTACTGTTATGGGTTTGGGTGTTGCTGGATTGGCTGTTTTTGGTCTTGGAAGCTTGTTTATTTTGTTTAACTACATGTATTCGGCTTCTACCAATGGTTTTGTTGATCCTCACAATATGGAGATAGCGTTAGAAGTTTTGGCTGGGTTTTCTCTTGGGGCGGAATCAATTGCATTATTTGCTCGAGTGGGGGGTGGTATTTATACAAAGGCTGCAGATGTTGGGGCGGATTTAGTTGGTAAGGTTGAGGCTGGGATTCCAGAAGATGATCCAAGAAACCCGGCAACAATTGCTGATAATGTGGGTGACAATGTTGGTGATGTTGCGGGGATGGGAGCCGACTTGTTTGGATCTTATGTAGCAACCATTTTAGCAACAATGGTGTTGGGAAGAGAAGTGGTTGTTGGGGTTGCTGACTCTGCGGGTAATTATGAATCAATGCCTTTTATATTACTTCCTATGATTATTGCGGGACTAGGGTTGATGTTTTCTATTATTGGGGCGGTATTTGTAAAAATAAAAGATGAAAATGGATCGGTACAGTCAGCTTTGAATCTTGGAAACTGGTTGTCTATGATATTAACTCTTGTTGCGTCTTATTTTTTAATTGAGAAAATGTTACCCGAAGGGGAGATTTTTATTCGTGGTGACGCTTTTACAAAAAATGGAGTTTTTTGGGCTGTTTTTACCGGATTAGCGGTAGGTGGGTTAATGTCAATTATAACCGAGTATTACACATCTATGGGTAGAAGACCTGTAAACTCTATTATAAAACAATCCTCTACTGGACACGCCACAAATATTATTGGTGGACTCGCGGTTGGTATGGAGTCTACTGTTTTACCCATTTTAGTTTTAGCGTCTGGTATTTTTATTTCATTTCTACTCGCGGGACTATATGGTGTAGCAATTGCTGCTGCTGGTATGATGGCAACCACAGCAATGCAGTTGGCTATTGACGCTTTTGGACCTATTGCAGATAATGCTGGTGGGATTGCTGAAATGAGTGGACTACCTAAAGAGGTGCGTGAAAGAACAGATAATTTAGATGCGGTTGGGAATACTACGGCGGCGGCTGGGAAGGGGTTTGCTATTGCGTCTGCCGCTCTAACAGCTTTAGCTTTATTTGCTGCATTTGTTGGGTTGGCGGGGATTTCCTCTATTGATATTTATAAAGCTGATGTTTTAGCTGGACTTTTTGTTGGGGCTATGATTCCTTTTATTTTCTCTTCCTTAGCTATAGCGGCTGTTGGTCGAGCGGCAATGGACATGGTTAAAGAGGTGAGACGACAATTTAAAGAAATTCCAGGGATTATGGAGGGGAAGACGGCTCCTGAATACGAAAAATGTGTGGAGATTTCAACAAAAGCGTCTATTCGGGAAATGATTTTACCTGGGGCGATTCCATTAGTTGTTCCGGTGGTTGTTGGGTTTTTGTTTGGACCAGAGGTTTTAGGTGGACTTCTAGCTGGGGTAACAGTTTCTGGAGTTTTAATGGGGATTTTTCAAAACAACGCTGGTGGCGCTTGGGATAATGCCAAAAAAGCGATTGAGGCTGATGGGGAAAAGGGTTCTGATTCTCACAAAGCTTCTGTAACGGGTGATACTGTTGGAGACCCCTTTAAAGACACTTCCGGTCCGTCTATGAATATTTTAATTAAACTGATGAGTATTGTTGCTTTAGTTATAGCACCACATATACGTGTGGAGGTGGAGGAGAAGGTGAAACACTCTGATATTAAAAGTGTGGAAATGGAGGAAAGTGGGTTCGAAAGCCCCGCCAAAAACCTGGATAACACAAAAATTACTGGTTTAAATTAATTTAAAAGATGAGTTAGTATTTGGGTTGCGTTTGTTGCCGCTCCTTTTAGAAGTGGATCGGCAACAATCCAAAAGTTAAGTCCATTTTTTACAGAATAATCTCTTCGTAAACGTGAAACAAAAACAGTGTCTTTACCGTGTGTTTCAGTGGGTGTTTTATAATCCACACCCAAATCTAAACTGACTCCCGGTTGATTTTTGATAAGTTTTTGGACTATTTGTATATCAAAATCTTCTTCCAGTTCAACATTAACACTTTCTCCATGTCCCCCTATTGTTGGAACACGAACCGCTGTTGCTGTTATCGGAATCTGGGAGGATAATATTTTATTTGTCTCTTTTATTATTTTTTCTTCCTCTTTAGTATATCCGTTTGGTAAAAAAACATCACACTGAGGAATTACATTTTGGAAAATCTGTTTGGGATAAATTTTCTTTTTGGGAGGCTGGTTGAGTTGTTCCTCTTTTAATTGTGTTACAGCATCCTTTCCTGAGCCGGTTACAGCTTGATAGGTTGAAACCACTATTCTTTTTATCTTATAGCGTTTTTGAATAGCGTATAAAGGTAGAACTAGTTGTATAGTTGAACAGTTGGGATTTGCTATAATTTTATCCTCTTTGGTGATGATGTTTTTATTAATCTCAGGAACGATGAGTTTATATTTTGGGTTCATTCTGAAGGCTGAGGAATTGTCAATAATTATCGCGCCATTTGCTATAAAACTTTTAGCATATTGAATAGACACGTTTGATCCGGCGGAAAAAAGAACAAAGTTGGGTTTAATTTTTATAGCATCATCTATTGTGATTAAATTTTTTGTTTTTGATCTTTTTACTGATTCTTTGGTGGACACTAATAAAACCTTCGTGATTCTTTTGCTTTTTTTAGATTTTAGTATTTTACATATTTCTTGACCAACCAGGCCTGTTGATCCTATAATTGCAACTATCATACCTACTTTTATTATAAATTTATATATTATTTTTACTTTACTTCTATTGAAAAAAAAAAATTTAATAAATATCGTATCTAGTTTTCCAAACCAAAACGGTGTATATCTTTTTTATAACACTAAAAATGATGTGATTTATGTGGGGAAGGCAAAGTTTTTAAAAAACCGAGTTTTATCTTATTTTAAAAATAAACACTTGAAACAAAAAAAACTTGTGGAGGAGGCTTCTTTGATAGAATATATTTTGGTTGAATCTGAACAAGACGCTCTTTTTTTAGAAAACAATCTGATTAAAAAAAACCAACCTAAATATAATGTGTTGTTGAAAGATGATAAAACATATCCTTGGATATGTTTAACAAACGAACGTTTTCCCAGATTATTTATTACTCGAAAAAAAAATTTTAAAGGAGTTTATTTTGGTCCATTTATTTCTAAAAAATTCTTAAAAAATATTTATAATTTAATTGAAAAGTATTATCCTTTAAGATCCTGTAAATACACCTTGTCTGTAAAAAATATACAATCAAAAAAATTTAATGTTTGTTTGGAGTATCATTTGAAAAAATGTTTGGGGCCCTGTGTTGGTTTACAAAAAGAGATGGATTACAATAAAAGTATTTTATCTATTAAAAAAATATTAAAAGGAGAGTATTCTTTTATTTTAAACGATCTAAAAAAAAACCTGGAGTACTCTATTAAAAATCTTCTTTTCGAAAAAGCCGAGGAGATAAAAAATCAATTAATAGATTTAAAAAAGTTAAAACAAAAAACTATTATTATTGGTGATGAAAAAATAAGTGTTGATAGTGTGTATATATATTCTTTTAAAAACAACACCTATATTAATTTTATTCGAATTTCTGAAGGTGCGGTTATTTATGTAAAAAATTCAAAAGTTAAAAAAAAATGGCAAAAAGAGGTGGTTTTAAAAAGATTCATTATATATATATATACTGAATATGGGTATTTATCTAAATCTATTATTTCAAATATTGGTTCTAAAAATGTGTTGAATAAAGTTATAGAAGTTCCAAAACGTGGGTATAAAAAAAGTGTTTTAGAGCTTGGTAAAAAAAACATTATAAATTTTATAAACGGTGGTGATAATGAGATGGTTATTTTAGAAAAAATGAAACAAGATTTAAAGTTGAAAAGAATACCGAATCATATTGAATGTTTTGATGTTTCTACATTACAAGGATCCAACACTGTTGGATCCTGTGTGGTTTTTAAAAACGGAAAACCTTCTAAAAAAGATTATAAGTATTTCAATGTTGGAAATTTAAAAAAACCTGATGATTATTTTTCAATGAAATATATCATTAAAAGAAGATATAAAAAACAAAAAAATTTACCAGATTTAATTATTGTAGACGGTGGTAAAGGACAGCTTTCTGTCCTTAATAATACTTTAATTTGTTTAAAATTAACAACAATTGACACTATTAGTATTGCTAAAAAAAACGAAATTATTTATTTAAAAAATTTTGAAAAAGTGGTGTTGAATAAAAAATCAAAAACTTTAAATATTATTAAATATTTAAGAGACGAAGCTCATAGGTTTTGTTTACAAAAACATATAAAAAAAAGAGAAAGAAAACTAATAAGTTCAGAATTAGAAAATATAAATGGGGTTGGTAAAAAAAGTATAATCAAACTTTTAAAAAATTTCAAATCAATGAAAAAAATTAAAGAAGCTAATAAAAAAAATATTATAAAATTATTAGGGTCGAAAAGAGGGTTTTTGGTTTTTAACTATTTTAATAAATAATGTTAAACAGTTGTTAATAAGTTGGTTTATTATAAACAAGGTTTTAAATTATTTAAACTTTTTAAATTTTATTAAAATTATATAAAGGATTTGCTTTTGTTTATTAACATTTTTATAAAATATTATATAAACAATTTTATTGAAAATTATATTTTAACAAATCATCATTATTGTTAATAATAATATAATTATACCATATATTAATTATATTTTATTGTTTATAATTTTTAATAATATACATATACAAGTATAATATGTTAAATTTACAGACATATTAACATACACTATTATTATTAATATTATTTATATAAATATTTAATAATATTAATGTTATTTATATTAGTTCCTATATTTGTGTTATTGGTTCCTGATCTTAAGGCTGGAGATTTTTTTAAAAAATTATAATTAAAATTTTCAGGGTCTATAAATAAAGGATCTTGATATATATTATAATAACCCATTAAACTATCATTATTACAAATATTATATGAATTAGATATATTTATATTTTTTACTTGAAAATTTTTATAATTATTATAATATATGTTGTTTTTTGAAATTATAGATTTTTTGATTTTTCTATCAAAAAAAGCTTTAAAAACAGTTTCATTTTCATGAAAAATATTATTTATAAAATAAAATTGTGAACTATCTTTTGTTTCAAAAACAACATCATTTTTAATAAATAAATTATTAAAAAAATTACCATATACATTTTTATTATTCATAATAAAAACACTTTTATTATAAAAAAAAACAGAATTAATAATATGTATTTTTTTATTTTTATTAAAAATAAACCCCTCATTAGAATGGTAAAATAAACAATTATTTAAACTTATATTTTTATTATTTTTTAAATAAATAGGTTCATTTGTTTTTAAAATAGAGTTTTTAAATAATACATAAGAATTATTTATATTAATAATATTTTTATTAAAATAACAATCGTCTGATACGAATTTAGAATCTGATATTTTTAAATTACAATTATTAAAATTTGAGTTGGTAATAAATAAATCAGAATTTTTGTTTATTATATTAATATTTTTTAAAAAAGTATTATTAATATTTAAATGTGTTTTAGAGTTATTATAAATATTAGATTTTGAAGAATTAATATTTATATTTAAAGAATCAGTATTATCCCCAATAAAAAAACAACCATTATTTAATATATTCCCACTTTTAATATTAATATTCACCCCATTTTTAATAATTAAAGTACACTTTTTAGGAATAATTAAATCCTGGTTCAATACATAATTTTTGTTTGTTTTTTCTATTATATAAGTATTATTATTTTTCCAATAGTTGTCATTTATATTAATATTGTTCTTACAACAAAAAAATAAACTAACCATTCCCAAAAAAAATATTTTATTCATTTAAAAATTGATTTTTTAACAAGTTTATCTGTGTATTTACTCACATTTTTAGTAAATAAATCTTCACTAACTAATTTATCAACTATTTCTCCATTTTTAAGTACAACAATATTGTCACATAAATAATAAACAGTATTTATATCATGAGAAATAAATACAACAGTAATCTTAAAAAAAAGATTGATGGATTTTAAAATTCTTAATAAAGAAAATTGAATTTCCAAATCCAAACCAGAAAGTGATTCATCAAAAATAATTACTTTTGGACAAGAAGCCAAAACTCTAGCAACCGCAACCCGTTGTTGTTCCCCTCCAGATAATTGATGAGGGTATTTATTTAAATACTTTTCGTCTAAACCCACAAAACTTAGTAACCGCTTACAACAGTTATCATTTTCATATAAATCAATAATTTCATTAATAGTATCTTCCACGGTAAATAATGGATTAAAAGAAGAAAAAGGATCTTGATAAACAATCTGTACGTCTTTTTTCAAAGAGTCTCCATAAAAAGAGTAGGTACCAGTGTATTCCTCTTCTAATCCAGCTATAACTCTCCCAAGCGTAGTTTTTCCTGATCCAGAACCACCTATAATACCAAGTGTTTCAGAAGTGTTTAATTTTAAAAAAATATTTTTCAAAGCAAAAAATTTTTTTTTAAAAGACGAATAAGAAACCGACAGATCATCAATTTGAAAAATAACACTTTTCAAATCTGTACTATCAACACTATAGTTATATAGATTTTCAATATCCTGGATTTTATTATAATTTTTAGACTTAATTTTTTGAATTATATCTTCTTTTTCTTTCACATAACCTCTTACATCCGGACTTTTTTTCTCTATAAAAGCATTATTTCTATAAATAATAACCCTTTCACAAAAGAAATTCACCATTTCCCAATTATGACTTATAAATAAGATACTTAAATTTCTAGATTTTTTTAAACTAAGTAATAATTTCAATATTTCTCTTTGAGAAAAGGGGTCAAGAGCTGTGGTGGGCTCATCAGCAATTAATAAAAGTGGATTCGAAGCTAGCGCAATTGCAATCACAACCCTTTGTTTTTGTCCTCCTGACAATTCGTGAGGATAAGAAAAAAAAACCTTTTCAGGGTCATCAAAACCCACTTCTGTTAACAACTCTAAACACTTATTTTTTTTATACTTTGTTTTAACAACTTCCACCAACTGTTTTCCACAACGAATAGTGGGGTTTAAACTAGAAGTGGGGTCCTGGAAAACCATAGAAACCCACCTTGAACGAAAGTTACACCAGTCTTCTTCTGTGAAATTTTTCAAATTCAAAACATTATTTTGATTTTTAAAAACCATCTCTTTCACAGAAACTCTAAAACCAGAAATGTTTAATAATCCCAACAAAAACTTTGAAAAAACCGATTTTCCTGATCCAGACCTTCCAAAAAGACCAACAATCTCTCCTTCTGAAATATTTAAAAAACCATTCTTTAAAAGAACACCCCTTTTGTTCCAAATAGTAAGTTTTTTAATTTTTAACAACGGCTTCATTTAATACTCAAAATCATTAATAACGGTTTCAATAAAAAATTTCAGATTGTCTGTTAACATATAGTCGTTGTTAAGTTCAGATTTGTCATTCTCGTGTCTACCTAATCGAACAAAAACAATATTTAGTTCTGGAATGATAACGATATATTGCCCCAAAAACCCCCTGGCATATATAATTTTTTTACCCTTTACATTAGCCAACCACCATGAGTTTGAATAATGTTCTATATACTCACCATTATTCTTCTCATAATTTATTAACCGAGGAGTACTCAATAACCATTTAAAATAATCTTCATCAACAATTTCTAAATCACCCACCTTACCCTCATTTAAGATAAGTCTTCCAATTTTAGCAAAATCTCTTAATGTACTATTAAAACAACAGAATGTTTTTTCTAACCCCTCACGAGAGTCCAGGGTCCAAAGAGCGTCATTTTCCGCCCCCAACTTAGACCACAACACTCGACTAGTGTAGTCCGCTAACCTTTCCCCTACAGCACGCTCTAAAAGAACTCCAAGAAGTTGTGTGTCTCCACTTATATAGTTGAAATATGTTCCGGGATCTCTAATAAACTTTCGGTTTAAAATTAATTTCTCCAAATTTGAACCATAATAAGCTTTAGCGGTGACACTAATTGGTCGTTTATAGTTTTCTAACCAGTCTAACCCTGAAGACATACCCACCAGGTGTTTTATTTTTACAGGTTTTTGGTTGTCAAAGTTTTTAATTTCGGGAATAAACTCTGAAATATTTTGATTTACCCCATCAATGTACCCATCTTTAATAGCGGCACCTAAAACAATTGAGGTTATACTTTTAGCCATAGAGAAAGAGTTGCTCAAGGATTCTTTAGAAAAACCATCCCAATATTTCTCCACCAACAAACTATCATCTTTTAAAATTAAGAAACCAACACTCTTAGAGTCGACCAGAACCTGTTCCAAATCTTCATTAACAATACTATTAGTATATTTTTTTGATTTTAAAAATTGAACCCCATCACCACTCATCACCGCCCTGTTGTTAAAAAAAACAGCATCATCAATTTGAGCAGACGTCTCCCCTCTCAAATATGTACATCGTATTCCCCAAAAAAGATATGATAGATCAAACACCAAAATAATCATACCAATCACACCAAAAAGGGATATTCCCCAACTATACCTCCACTTCTTCATCATTCACAATTTTAACACCAAAAGTTTCTTCAAACGCACATTTCATTCTCTCCTCCACCTCCATTTGGTTTAGTTTTTTTTCTAGTTCTGAACTCAATGATGTCACCCCCATATCAGACAGTCCACAGGGAATAATATTGTTAAAGTACTTTAGGTCTACATTTATATTAAAAGCCAACCCATGCATGGTTACCCATCGACTAGCTCTAACCCCCATTGCACAAATTTTTTTGTAATAATTTTCTCTCCCTCTGTCTTTTATCCAAACCCCAGTAATTTTTTTCAATCTGACACCCACTACTCCATATGTTTCTAAAACATTAATAACCACATCTTCTAAGTATCGAAGATACTTATGAATATCTGTAAAAAAATTGTCTAAATCAAAAATAGGATAAACAACAAGTTGTCCCGGACCATGGTATGTGATATCACCCCCTCGGTTTGTTTTATAAAAATCTACTCCCACATCTGTCATTTGTTTATTAGATAAAAGAAGATTATTAGAGTCCCCACTTTTTCCTAACGTGTAAACATGGGGGTGTTGACAAAAAAGTAAATAATTCTTTGTTTTTTTTCCAGCTCTTTTAGTGTCAATAATGGAATTCATCAGACCCTCTTGAACTTTCCAAGCTTTTTCAAAATCAATAAGACCTAAATTTTTAAAAAAAACAGTATTCATTTGTAATATGAATATAACTATATTTGATAAAATTAAATTTAAATAGTGGAAAAATATACAGAACAAGAGCAAATCAGAAGAAACTCGTTAAAAGAATTAATATCTTTGGGAATTAACCCTTATCCCGCGGAAGAATTTAAAATAAACACTAATAGTGAGGAAATAAAAGATGGTTTTTCAGAAGATAAGAATAACTTTCAAAATGTTTTGTTGGCGGGTCGAATAATGAGTCGAAGAATTATGGGAAAAGCGGCATTTGTTGAATTAAAAGATTTTGAAGGTAGAATCCAACTGTATTTTAATAGGGACGAGGTTTGTCCAGGAGACGACAAAACCATGTATAATGTTGTTTTTAAAAAACTACTTGACATAGGAGATATTATAGGTGTTTTGGGGAGTGTTTTTAAAACAAAAGTGGGAGAAACAAGTGTTAGGGTTAAAACGTTTACACTTTTGTCAAAAGCAATAAAACCACTACCAATAGTAAAAACGGATTCTGATGGTATTACCTATGATGCATTTAAAAACACAGAATTACGCTATAGACAAAGGTCTTTAGACTTAATTGTTAATGATGAGTCTTGGAAAACATTTGAAACCAGAACTAAACTTTTTAACACAATAAGACAGAGACTTAACAAAGAGGGGTATATAGAGGTTGAAACACCAATACTTCAACCAATAGTTGGTGGAGCGGCCGCAAGACCGTTTTCAACACATCACAATACTTTAGATATACCACTATATCTACGTATTGCAAACGAGTTATATTTAAAAAGATTAATAGTTGGGGGGAAAGAGGGGGTTTTTGAATTTGCAAAAGATTTTAGAAACGAAGGAATGGACAAAACGCATAATCCCGAATTTACAATGTTAGAGTTTTATGTTGCTTACAAAGACTATAATTGGATGATGAGTTTTATTGAAAACCTTTTTGAAGAAACAATTAAAATTGTTTGTGGTCAAACAAAAATAAATTATGATCAAAAAGAAATAGATTTCAAAGGGCCATATAAAAAATTACCATTTTTTGATGCAATAAAACAAGAAACAGGAGATGATGTTTCAAAAATGTCAGAAGAAGAGTTGGTTAAATATTGTAAGTCGAAAAAAATAGAAACAAATAAATCTATGGGCAAAGGAAAACTGTTTGATGCTATTTTTGGAGAGTTTTGTGAAGAGAAATTAATTCAACCAACATATATCACAAATTATCCAGTTGAAATGTCACCATTAACAAAAAAACACAGAAGTGAAGAGGGATTAACAGAAAGATTTGAGTTGTTTATTAATGGAAAAGAAATAGCGAACGCGTATTCAGAACAAAACAACCCAATAGCACAAAGAAAAAGTTTTGAAAACCAAATGAAGCTTAGTGAAAGGGGTGATGACGAGGCTATGATTATAGATAATCAATTTCTAACAGCACTTGAATATGGAATGCCACCAACATCAGGTATTGGTATAGGAATGGACAGACTGACAATGTTAATAACAAACAAAACATCAATACAAGATGTCTTGTTTTTCCCACAAATGAAACCGGAAAAAAAATGAAAATAACAATAGGTTCAGACCACGCTGGTGTGGAGTATAAATCAAAAATTATAACATTTTTAGAAAAAAATAGTCACACAATATTAGATGTTGGAACATATAACACAGACAGTGTTGATTACCCAGATTATGCACATTTGGTTGCTGAAGATGTTGCCTCCAACTCCGATTTTGGCATTTTAATTTGTGGAAGTGGAAATGGTGTTAGTATGGCCGCGAATAAACACAAAAATATTCGAGCCGCCCTTTGTTGGAACGAGGAAATAACAAAGTTAGCAAGACAACATAATGATGCGAATATTATATCGTTACCCGCCCGATTTTTATCAATAAATAAATGTATAGAATTAACAAACATCTTCTTAAAGGAAGAATTTGAAGGTGGTAGACACTTTAGACGAGTAGAAAAAATTTAAAAAATGAAACAAACACTTATGTTAACAACACTAATATCCAACCCAATTTTCTCACAAGAGAGTGTGTTTAATATAGGTACAGAAAAAAACGAAAAGCTAGAAACGACCCTAAAAACAACCGCCGACTCTTTATATGTTTTTGGACAAAGAGCAAATTCTAAAAATGACCATTTTACATATATAATAACGGAGAAATTAGACCAAAATATAAAATCTAAAACATGAAAAAAATACTTTTTTTATCACTTGTTTCGGCAATAACCTTTGCTCAAACAAATATTACAAAAACCCTTTCCAAAATAGAAAATATTGGTGAGACGATAACAGTAAAAAAACTAAAAGAACACATTACAGTTTTAGCATCAGATTCTTTAGAGGGAAGAGAGGTGGGAAAACCGGGAGAGACAATGGCCGCAGAATACATGTCCAAATATTTTAAAGAGTTGGGAATACCACCATATAAAGACTCAACATATTACCAAAATATTCCCCTTGAAGAAAGAGTTGTAAAAAACGCCACCATTAAAGTGAATGAAAACGAATATGAGTATAAATTAGATTTTTACACATATCCAAAATTTGGTTCGATTAATCTTCAGTTTAGTGAACTTGTTTTTTTGGGATATGGTTTAGATACTGAAAACTATAGTGATTACCATATGGATGTTCGAGATAAAGTGATCATAGTATTTAATGGTGAACCAAAAGACAAAAGTGGTAATTATATTCTTTCAAATACAAAAGAAAAATCACCAGATGCAGATTGGAGATTTAAATTAAATAAAGCAAAAGAAAAGGGTGTGTCTGCTGTTTTGTTTATATCTGAAAACTTTACAAAAGATTATGAAAGAGCTGAACACAAAATAGAACACCCAGGAGTTTCTCTTGTAAAGAAAGATGAATCACTACCATTTTTTCACATAAGTAAACAAATGGCTCAAGATATATTGGGATCAAACCAGCCCCTTATTTATTTAAAAACAAAAATCAAAACCAAAAAATCTTCTATTAATAGAGTGGTTAATAAGAGTGTTTTTTTATCAACACAAAATCAATCTACTAATTTCACTGGTAAAAATGTTTTAGCCTTTATTGAGGGTTCTCATCCAGAATTAAAAAATGAAATTATAGTAATCACTGCACATTATGACCACATAGGAGTTATCGACGGATTAATACATAATGGCGCTGATGATAATGGAACAGGAACTGCCGCAATTTTAGAAATCGCCTCCGCTTTTCAAGTCGCAAAACAATTAGGATATGATTTCAAAAGAAGTATTTTGATTTTTCCAAACTCTGCCGAAGAAAAGGGTCTCTTGGGGTCTTATTATTATGTTGAAAACCCAGAATTCCCCCTTGAAAACACAATAGCTTGTTTAAATGTAGACATGATAGGAAGAATGGATGAGTTTCATCCCAATGATAGTAATTATATTTATTTAATCGGCTCAGATAAATTAAGTACAGACCTTCATAATATTTCTGAAAAATCAAATAAAAAATATATTAATATGGATTTAGACTATACATTTAATGACCCAAATGATCCAAATAGATTTTATTACAGATCGGATCATTATAATTTTGCAAAAAAGGGAATTCCGTCTATATTTTATTTTAGTGGTGTACATGAAGATTATCACAAACACACAGACACTATGGAAAAATTAGTTTATGAAAAGGTTGAAAAAACCGCCAGATTAATTTTTTATACAGCCTGGGAACTTTCTAATACTGAAAACAGACCACGAGTAGATAAAACAAATGACTTTAAACTTAATAGATATTAAAAGTCAAATTTTATCCCTTGAGCAAGTGGAAGATCATCAGAATAATTAATAGTATTCGTTTGTCTTC
>Ga0163179_10000328_pt1 | contig 33592 bp, 35 predicted proteins | sample AtlANTMetagenome_FD_109643 | JGI IMG/M metagenome (GOLD analysis project Ga0163179, IMG submission 109643) | Marine eukaryotic phytoplankton communities from the Atlantic Ocean - Atlantic ANT 2 Metagenome | ecosystem: Environmental > Aquatic > Marine > Oceanic | place: North Atlantic Ocean... | reverse complement strand
GTTCCGTGGTTCCGTGGTTCCGTGGTTCCGTGTTACCGTGCGATGATCTGTGCGATGTTCACGAATGCACCGGAGCGGTAGATCGTGATCAGATTGTCATCGTAGAACCGTATGAGTTCCCGGAGGTCATGTGGTGTCTCCTCGCAGATCACCGGTGTCTCCGCGACGAAGCTATAATCCGGCGCGTCGGTGTCCACCCTGGTCACCTCGGCACTCGAGATGTGAAAACACACCGCGCTGCTTTTGATGTCTCTCAGGTGCACTTCGATCACCACACCGTCCGTGGGAAGTAAATCGCGCACGATCCGCAAAGATTTCAAAGTTTTTTCCACGTTTACTTGGAAATTTCTAATGACCGAACGTTTGAGCTCATCTGATTTTAACATCGGTGATATCGTTCGCTGCAACAATGGTGCGGATTTTCCGATCTTCGGACAAGTCGTCGATGTCCACGATCGCGAGAATGAGATCGAGATCTACCAGACGAGATGCGATCGTGGGTTGCTGACCTTTCAAGATTGGACCATGAAGCAGCCCATCGAGTGCGTCGAGATGCTCATGAATGTCGATTGTGATTTTGATCAAGATAGTCATGAAACGCAGGTGCGGGCGCTGGTCGGAGCATGGAAGCACTTTGGCATCGTGCTGCTCGATGAAGATACCCTCTGTGTCAACGGGATCACGCTCGCGGACTCCATGGACCTTCCGATCATCGCCCCGGCTCACGAAAGAATCGTGCGTGACATATGGGGCACCGATCTGGGGGCGTTTTTTTCAGAGATGTGTTGCTCCGAGCACGCGGAGCACGCGGAGGACGCGGAGGACGCGGACGAGGAGAACGAATACGATTTTTCCGACCCTTTCATCGATAATTCCGACGACACGACATTCACGAGGGCGAGGGACACCTCCGATCCATTCGTGCGTCACATGCATGAATCCGTGAGGTTCATGTCCCATGCCCCCTCCGCGGATGAAACCAAGCGTCAACAGAGCGTCCGGGCGTTTTTGAACCATCTGCACATGGCCGCCGCGCACGGAGATGGCGTTGACGCCCCGTGATCCCAGTGTCCTAGAACAGTAGATTCAGGGTGGTCACTCGGTGTTCGAGGAAATTCAAATATTCGATGGATGCGTTACCAGTCAACGCAGCTGCGGTTTCGAGCCCCTCTATGCGTACATGAGCGTACAAAATGTCTTGCATCAAGAGTTGTCTATTTTGTACCACGGGGATCATGCAGACGAGTATGATCCATATGATGGCAACATGCATGTGTACCAACTTATTTAGCGACGAAAAAGCCCTGAGTCCGGAATGAATCAAACGTATTATTATCCATGTGTCTTGTTTGAACAGCATGTGAAGTATGTCATCAGCACCTTGGCCAGGATATTCGCATATGTGAGTTCTTGCGATGTGTATCCCACATTGGAGGCTTTCCTGAGGATAGAAAAACCACCATACAACGCGGTCGCGTGCCCGACTCCGGCTACCAACTTGTTTAATAACGTTTGTGTATCGTCTTCGTCAATTAATCGATCACCGCGATTGCGCGTATCAAGAAATTCCCGCAATATCTTAATTTTACTTTTTATAGCATTATCATCAGACGGTGTTAACTTTCCCGACAGGCATGTAAAATATTTTTGAAACTCTTCGTCGCAGGGCGTAGGCATCTGTGGTGTAGGAATCTATGCATCGGGTCATATATAGTCATCGGGTATCCACCGTTTACGTGGAGGTGGTTTGCGAATCGGTGCATCGTATAGTCACCGTGTGGCATGGAGGTCGTGATCAAGGGCGGGGATCTCCCCGACGTCCGCCTGTGTGAGTGGGATGACATCGATGGTTGTCAAGGCTACAATGTTACGTTAAGACAAGCGGCGATGATGCAGTGGCCGGATCATGCTCTCTATGATCTTAGTATATCTTGGGATACGCGCTTCGCGGCACTAGGGGGTGCCAATAAGAAACATATTTTGTACAAGCCGAAGAAAAAACGTAATTGTATCTTATTATGAATCTCGGGATTTTTGACGTTCCTTTCTGGTATCTCGTATCTCGTATCTCGTATCTCGTATCTCGTATCTCGTATCTCGTATTTCGTATCTGGTATCTGGTATCTTGAATCTTGAATCTGGTATCTTATTATGAATCTCGGGATTTTTGACATTTATTTCTCGTATCTCGTATCTCGTATCTCGTATCTCGTATCTCGTATTTCGTATCTGGTATCTGGTATCGTATTATGAATCATACGTGTCGTGATGCCTATGCGGTATATTTACAACATGCGGGCACCTCTTCCGCGGCGTGGAAAGTCACGATGATTTGCGAGCTCCTCGAGAAGATAGAACTTCGTTGCGTCTATGAGGCACGTCATGTGAACATCTTTCAGCTTGAAACAATTCGCGATATGTTCGAAGGGTTCATCAAGGATGAAACATTATCGGAGGAGCACCAGTTGAGGTTGATGTGTCACATCGTCTCCCTCCCGATCGGGACAGGTGGGACGAAAACCATGATTCTGAACGCGATCATGGGTTTCGTCCGTAATTCGCCTTGAAACGGTATGGTGCGTAGGGTGACGCGCAGAACAGACCGATCGTCGTCGTGATGTTATCAAAACCCGCGAATTCCGAGAGGAAATCTTTGGAGACGACGCGTAGGGGAGCCTTGATCCTGGACCAGAGCATGCGTCGGACATCCTCCGTGATGATGTGTTCGCGTGTCCAGATCCCCCTCGTGTCGTGCTTCACGAGGAAGACACCGTAGGGTGCGACGTCGAGATCTTCTTTGTTGTGTCGTAGGTGAGAGTGATCAAACATCGGGACGACCACGAAATACTCCGTCGTGGGTTCGTTTCGTTTTCTTCCGTAGATATAGGCTTTTTGATACACGCAGCGCAGCCCGCGTGACCGCATCAGGAACATCGTCTGCAGCGCCTCCCACATCCCCGTGTTGTGCCATGAAAAACGTAACTCGTGGTTGCATGCTTCGAATCGCGAAAAGATGACATGTTCATGGTTCTTCGGGCGCTCGCGTCTCACCATGCTCATCTCTTTACCACGACGGATATGTTTGATCTGCCAAAGCCGTGCTTCAGGGTCGCCCCATGCTTTGACAAAGTTCACGATGCGTGCGTGGGCATCTTTCTCGGCGTATCGCTGCGTGGCGCGTATGAATTCATTCTGTAGCGTGCGGCATTGGCGCATCAAATGACCATACGCGGCGACCTCCTCATGCACCCCCCGCAGGACCGCATGGGGATCATGCGTCTTGTGCTTTTTCGAACACCTGTCACGGACGTCTTTTATCGCGTCTCGTGATCGGAGATGCGCGGAGAGATCGCGAAGCACACACAAAGTTCTTTTTCGCATCATATTCTTAGAATTATCCCTGAGACGTATATTTAGCTTGGAATGCATACGGGCGTGCGGCGAAATCCCACGGATTTCGGCAGAACGTGTTGATCAAGGTGACGACACCTGGGAACTCGTGAAACTCCCGGAGAAATGTCTTCGAGATCATCCGGAGGAGACCCCCCGCGCGTCGAAACAACGTCGTTCGAACGCTCTCCGTGATCAGGAGTTTCTTCCAGGTTCCCGTGGCGTCAAATCGTACCAATTCGACACCATAGGGGTGCACCGATCGATCCGGGTAGTTATAACGCTGCTGTGCGTGGTCAAAGATCCGCACGACGAGGAAATATTCGAGGTTTTCGTTCGCTTCGGTGGCCGTGCGGTATATCCTTCGATACAGGAGGCGAACCCCGGGGAAGGTCAGAAATTCTCTCTGTAGGGCACCCCTCCACCCACGATTTTCCCAATTAAAAAAGAGCAGGTGGGTTTCGGCGATATACTTCAGACCATGCAGCTCCGCGATGCGCCGAAAGGGTCGCCCTCGCGTGTCCCAGAGTCGGGCTCCGGGGGTTCTCCAATGCTCCACCACATCGTCGATGCGTCGTTTCGCCCCTTTGATCGCGAGTTTGTTCGCCGCACGTATCATGTTGTTCTGGATCCCGCGACAGATGTTTGACAAATCTCCGAACACCGCGATTTCTTCGTGCAGGCCCCGCAGCGTCGTCGCGGACTCGATCATGTCCCTCGGGGTGGAATACTTGATCCTTTTCGTGATTTCTTTCATGTGTGCCACGGTGTCATCCTCATCGAGGCGCGTGGAGACATCTCGCACGACGTCGAAGGGGCGCTTCTGCATGGTCCTAATAAACAATAAAATTATTAAAATCTAACGTGGTTACCGCGAGTGTAGGAATACTACTACGCTGTTGCTTCCGGTGCCCCACCCCCCGGTGCTCAGTGGACGTCGTCACCCCTGATCCTAAATAATTTATTGAAACCTTCTTTGTCCCTCCGTCGTATGCGTCGTCGATCGATTTTCTGCACACGTCCGGTGATCGCCCCCTCAGACGTCGCCGTGTTGCCCTTCATCATGAACAATTTATTGAACCCTTCCGTGTCCCTCCGTCGTCTGCGTCGTCGATCGATTTTCTTCACACGTCTGGTGATCTGCCCCCATATGTCCTCGCTGAGTGTCGCATCGACGACATCACAGATGCGTCGCAGGGGTTTCTCAAACTGTTTGTGAAAGTAGTACATCACATCGATGAAGCTCCCCCTCTCGGTGAACTCCTCGAGCGTGACGGCTCGTTCGGCGAACCCCGGCTTCGCGTCGTCATCGGCGATGAGGAACTCGACGCGTGTTCCGACGTTCACGTTGGTCCTCAGGGCGACGCAGACATGTGGGAGCGCACCCGGGTTCGCATATTCCTCGGCTTTCTTGAAGAATTGTCTCGAGAGCACGAACCCCTGCGTGCCGCTGGCATGAGCGTCGAAGATGTCGATGATCGTGTCTCGTAGGTTGCGCAACGCCTCGTCGTGGGGGAGCGTGAAGAGATGCAGGAGGAACTTCTTCATCGTGTTTCGGAGATGTTCACAGAAGTCTCTTCGCTTGCATTCGAGGCCCGTGAAGACGAGTTTGCCTTGTTTCGCCCACGCGTCCCATTTGAATCCCGCGTAGCGTTTTTTCGCCACGAGCACCCAGGAGAGACATCCGGGTGCGCCGAGATACATTTTTTCGTATTCGAGGACCAGGGCTTCGTGTCCGTAGGTCGCGGTGATGTCCTGCGCGAGTTTTTGCCAGAACACGTGGTAGTCATTCGGAGACGTGCGGGTCCCCTTCGGAGCATGCACGAAGATCGAATCCGTGTCTCCCCCCCAGACGCTGAGGCCCGCCTCGTGTGTTTCCGTGTAGAGGCGAGACCACTCGATGAGCATCCTCCCGGAACAGGTGATCGCGGAGGCGATGCGTTTCTCGGGGAGGTATCCCTGTTTCGCCCCCAGGAGCCCGTACATGGAATTCATCACGAGTTTCAGCGCGAGCTGGTACGCATCGAGGATTTCGTACTCGAGCCCCTCCGAGGTTTTCATCTGCTTCTTCACCGCCTTGCGTTTCCAGAAGAGTTTCGTCTGGACGCGGGGGATGAGGCCCTCGTGATCTTGCATGAATCCGATCGTGTCAAAATGTGTCTGCGCGGCGCGGATCGTCGTGACTCGGCGTATCGTGTGGCCACGAAACATCTCGGTCTCCCCGTAGGGGCACGTATCCGTCGGTTGTTTCCCCCGCGGGGGGAGATTGGTGATCATCGTGCTCCAGCACATGTTCCAGGCGCGCATGATGTTTGGATACAGCGCGGCGAAGTCCAAGGTCGCGATGACATCTTCGGTCGCCCCGACTCGCGGTGTGATCACCGTCGCCCCCTGGTAGGTCCCCTCGAAGACTTCCTCCGTGTCCGGGAACGCGGTTCCGGGGGAGTGCGTGCGGACCTCCCGGAGCAGGGCGCTGAAGCAGCGTATCTGCTGTCCCCCATGTATGACCTTGTTCAGGGGGCATCCCGTGACGCTGACGATCCCGGAGAATCGGTGCAGGATCTTGAAATGTGCCAAGAGTTCCAAGACGAGCAAGCTGTCCGTGTAGCAGTAGGATGCCACCCTCAGGCGTCCCTCGTGGGTCCGCATCGAGGGGAAGATCTCCGCGTAGGGCATGTCTTCTTTGCTTTTCCCGAGGTGTTTGACGACCATGCTCTGGAGTTTGTAGGATGGTTCGGAGAGGATCTTTTGAAACACCGCGAGAGAGTCGAAGATGATGCGACCGTGCGCGTCGAACATCTTCGTGACCCTCGTGCCGTGCGCCCGCGTGTGGGTCTCTTTCTTCCACGCGCGGATCCGGGATCCGTCGCGGCCCAGACGCATGGGGACCACACATATATTCGCGCGCGTCGCGATGAACCAGAGGTCAAAGTTCAGCACGTTCCACCCGGTGATCATATCGGGATCCATCCGCAACACGAGATCGACGAATCGACTCAGCATAGATTTTTCCGACTCGAAGGTCTCCAATGTGAAATCCTCGAGTTTGTACGTGCGCGCGTCATCCGCGTGACTCAGGACCACGCCGTGGATCTCCGAGTGATTCCTCGGTCGCGACACGAGGGAAATCTGCAGGATCTCGTGTCGTAAGGGGTCCGGGAATGATCCGTCGGGTGCGATGACTTCGATATCAATCGCGAGCACGGACCACATCGCGGTTCCGAGGATCTCCGACGGGTCGTTCAAGAGCACGCTGTGTCCGTCGCCGATCTGTGTGTCGTATGTCTCCGAGTGTGGGTCGTCGCGGCATTGTCGTTTGATCATCGCGCGTGTGGCAAGATCCGTCGTCGTCTCCCACAGCGTGTCCTGTGAATACGCGCATCGGATATCACGAGTATCCGAAGGTTCCCAGACGACCCCATCGCATTCGATCGGATTGTTCGCGATGAGTTTCAATTTTGGTGACTTCTTGAGCATCCGCGTGGGTTGAATCGTCTTGTCCTCATTGACCACCGCCCCCCAGAACTTCACGGAGTTCTTATCGGAGCCTCTCCCCGGTTCGATCTTGAGCACCGCGAAACCGTTCATGTTTATAAAACACGGTATTTTCTGCGCCGGGGCGCTACTGAGCCTTAAATTCCCGCTTTTATTCTACCCCGTGTGCCTGAATACCTATCCCACGGGATCCGTCGCGGAGCTCGTGTCGTATTTCGCGATCGTGTTCGCGAGCATCGCCTGGGGTCAACGGTGGGGTTTCGTGCTCCTGCAGCTGAGTGTCCCCACGCTGCTGTTGCTACGCGGTTCGCAGGGTTTCTATAGTGTGGATCACGCGCTGTTCATCGTCGTTTCGGCGCTCGTCATTTGGTTGCGCAGTCCCATCATCCATGGTTTGTGGTGTATCTACGTGTATCTCGTGATTCACAGAGTCTACGGAAAGAAATCCGCACTCACGAATGTCCAATATTTCTAATGACTTCTCGATCCCACGTCGTTCGTTTCGACGAGCCATCGCGAGTGTCGATGCATCGCGGGCAGCACCGGGGGCCGGGGAGATGAAGTGGAGCGAGGCGGCGATGCATCTCTTGCAGACGGTCACGGAGAAAGAAATCATCGAGGTGCTCGAAAAGAGCAACCGCCTGGCGAACCACGCGAAGCGCACGGGGATCACCGCGGAGGACGTGCGACTCGCCTGTGGTATCTGCGAAATCGATCTCCCGAAACATCGGGACTCATCGTCCGACAAAATATAATGGACTCGACCTTCAGCCGTGACGTCCTGCGACGTTTCTGTGATTCGTGCTGTCGCATCGAAAGCGCGGAGTATGAAATCGACAGCCTGCGACAACGCGTCTACGGACACGACATCGTCTCCGGCTCCGGGTTCCTCATCGACCAAGGATGTCTCCCGAGTGTCATCACGGATGGTCCCGACGTGCGGTTCATCTTGACCAATTTTCACGTCGTCGACGGCTGCGTCGCCCCACACGATGTGCTCCTGTTCTTCAACCGATTCGGAAAAAAACAAGTGCATGCTCGGGTCGTCCGCGCGTTCCCACAGCTGGATCTCGCGGTGATCCGTGCGGAAGATCCTCGTCTTCGGGACCTACCGTGTCTCCCCGTGCTCTCGACGATCGTCCCGATCTTCACGAAAGCCTTCGCCCTCGGATACCCGCTCGCGTCTCACGACGTCCAGGTCTCGGAGGGGAATGTCTCCGGGTGGGACGAAGAGCACATACAGCTGAACATGAGCATCAACGACGGTAACTCCGGTGGGCCGATCATCGTCGCGGACGACAAAGGGAATCTCGGCGTCGTCGCGGTGAGTGTCGCCTGCGCGAACGATTCCGAAGCCATCGCCTTCGGGATCCCCCTGATGTTCCTGCCCCTCTATCAGATGTGCGTGTCTCGGATGTCACGCGGGGCGACGCTCCCCGTGATCGGATCGTTCCCCGAAACCATGTGCCATGTTCGATGCGGATACATTTTCAACGAACATCCCGATGATGTCCTGATGATCATGGGGTTCAAAGCCGGAGATCTCGTCACGCGGATCAATGACGCCGATGTCGATGCGCATGGGGAACTGCGGGTCCCGTGGAGATCCAAGGTTCACTGGATACAAAAAAATGTCCTCTATGGACTCGTCGCGAACGGTGGGAGCGCCCTCGTGATCCGTGATCAAACCACGCTACGTGTCGAATGGCCCGCGTTGCCGTCGATCACACAGCCCGTCGTCCGTGAAAGGTACCCCGCATACGAAGAACTACAAAACCTCAAAATTGGACCCTTGACACTCTGTGATCTTTCGATTAATATCATTCGCAGCGCCTGTGAGCAGCGCAATAGTTTCCTGGCGACCTACGTGATCGAACCCATCAAACGACACGCTTTGAAAGTCGTCATCAGTGACATCGACGTACATTCGATGACACACGCGAACAAGATGATTCAGACATTTGATTTCATCACGCACGTCGACGATGTGCCCGTGGAGAGCTTGATGCAAATCATACACAAACGCACGAAGCCGTTGACCTTGACGATCAACGATAAACTACGTGTGCATATCTCGAATCTACTATGAACCACGTGTGGAGATCTCGGATCTTGGATCTACGATCAAGCGTCGGGAGATCTCGGATCAACGATCAACTACGTGTGGAGATTCCAGATCTCGGATCTACGATCAAGCGTCGGGAAATCTCGGATCAACGATCAACTACGTGTGGAGATTCCAGATCTCGGATCTACGATCAACGATCAACTACGTCGGGAAATCTCGGATCTCGGATCTACGATCAAGCGTCGGGAGATCTCAGATCAACGATCAACGATCAACTACGTGTGGAGATCTCGGATCTACGATCAAGCGTCGGGAAATCTCGACGATCAACGATCAACGATCAACGATCAACTACGCTGAACTACGATCAACGCTGAAAACTGAACGCTGAAAACTGAACTCTGAACGCTGAACGCTGAACTCTGAACGCTGAACTCTGAACGCTGAACGCTGAACGCTGAACTCTGAACACTGAACTCTGAACACTGAACTACGTGCGAGTGTAGATCTAAAGATTAATAATAAAGTAAGTGATGATCCACACTGATATCTCTACGAACAAAGTCAGCGCGATGATTTCGTACTCTTCTATCCCCCACAGATTCATGCAGATCACGACGCAGAACAACGCGCTGGTCAGGAGTATGTGATCTTTGCCATCCAAAAACACAAAACAAGCATGCAGTAGGAGTATCGCCAGGGCCACCGCGAGTATGTATATGTTTTCATGTGCGAAAAACAGCAGATATGTCGTGTTGATCAGCCATAGACATGCCGCGATGATCTTGTGGGTGTCCAAGGTCGTCGTTCTCATCGCGACCCCGCAGATCATCACGATTAAATACGACGCGAGTACGACGGGAAACATCAGCGACACGAAGACCATGTTTAGATTAGTTTATTTGTGTTCCCTAAGTAGTTCCGCTCGTCTACACAAATCTCAACGACGGATGCTGCCGTTGGGTGATACCGAAGTTCGTCGCTATCGTCGGTATCGTCGGTATCTGTATATTACGGATGTTTAACATCGGAGCGTGTGCCGGTGTCCACAGCGCCGCCTCTTGAAACATCAAATCCGGGACCACGGGGGGATTCTCGGGAGAACTCTCGAGGGGTTTCTCGGGGGAGATCTCCGAGGGATCCCTGGGAGATTCCCGCGAATCCTCCCATGAGAACGCCACGTTGTGGATGTCGAAGACGATGAGGATCAGAACGAGGACGATGTATAGCGTAAAATGTGCGGCGTCGAGCTTCCCAAGATGTAAGGTTTCGGTCTGAGAGTAGCGAAACAGCATCAGGAATAGAGCGATGTTATCCATCGCGACGTTGGTCCATGCATATATCCTCGCATAGGATCGCGCATCTTCGGAGGGGTTAATGAACGTGATCAGCAGTAAAGATATGGTGACGACATGGAGGAGATGTGGTCCCACGGCGGATTCGATCGCCTCGTTATCGGAGGAGTATGCGGTGCCGATGATCATCAGCAGCACGATGGTTTCTAGTACTATGATCCATGGGAAAAGTAATTTATTGGACATTCATTGGTGTGTTGTGACCGTCGCGTCTGGAGCTTTATATACACATATGTCTGCCGATGACGAAAAAACGCCCGAGCTCTGGTGCGATTTCGACGAAATATATAATGGTTCGTCGTCGACGACGGGGTCGAAACCGCAGCGACACGTGCGGATGACGAACGCCTGCATCGCGGTGGAACCCGAGACGAACCCGAATCCGAATGCGATGATCTGCAATCTCGACGATTTCCCATTCCTGCGCAAACAAATATACGCGGAGTGTACTTCGAAGCCGAAGCGAGCCCCCGTGATCCAACGCAGCTATGAAGAAGCGTTCATGATTGAGGGCGTCGGGGCGACGGGATGTTCCAACGGGAACCACTGTGAGTGCGTGCGGATGTTCGGGTTCACGATGCGGAAGTTTTGCATGCCGGACAACACGGACTACAACGGCCTCTGTGTGCTCTGCATACGGATCAACGTCTTGGGATTATACCTCGACGCAAAAAAGAATTCAATCGTCCCACAGAGACCCATACAGCCGTATCGAAACATCATCGGCGTCCGTGGTGAGTACTCCAACAGGGACTGCATCGCGTGCGATGACGCGCATCGAATAGAACCTTTCGTGCTCCATGTGTGTCACAAATACGAAGTCAGTCGGATCAATGGCATACAACGAGTCGTGCAGAGCGGATACGGGGATTTTACGGAGCCCCCCCAATAAAGTCGTTTTGGGGGGGCTTCATGCGCTCGTTTGATTACTCCGTGATCATACAAGCGCTGTTCCGTGCGGAGATACGGGGGAGGACCGCGGCGTTTCGATCCGCCATGTCGCATCTGATCAGCAAGGCGTTGCCACAGAGGTGTCAGATACGCAATTTGAAGGAGATCGTCCTGCAGTACTGCACGCAGTTCGAAAAGTTTTCGGAGATCATCGACAACATCGTCTTGTTCGGGATGACACATGTGAAATTTTCAAACGACGTGGTGCGGCGACACGTCACCCGACGCCTGGACGCCGGTCTCCCCCCGTGTGAGAACTCCAAGCAGTTCGTCACGTTCACGTTTCTCAAGTTTTTCGTCTACAAATGTATCGACGCGATCCCACCGCTGCACAGGCACATGATGAGTGTCTGCGACTGGTATAAATTCTGTCGATGCGTCGACAGGGATGTATTGCGCTTGAACATGCGTTTCTACGAGTGTTTGATCTTCGGGAAACCCCTGGATGGGGTGACGATGCAGATTCAGAACCTACGCAACACGATGGTCCCGACGTTGTCCCATGCGATCCATCACATCACGCAGTGGAACGCCAAGCGCCTGCGCAAAGCCGCGGCGTCGCGTGGATCAGTGAGATCGGTGAGATCGGTGAGATCGGAGGATGTCCCACGACACATCTCGAGGATCGTGTCGACGCCCGTGATGAACGATCGATGCGCCATGGTGAAACGGGTGATCTTGATGTTCTGCAGGGGGGCAAACAAAAAGTCACTCTATGCGAGTCTCGAACGTTTGAATCCGGATCAGTTGGAGTTCCTCGCGAAGGTCATCGCTCAGATCACCCTGCAGGACTCGATCGTCGTCAAGGAGCACCGAGGTGAAATGACGAACATCGACGCATATATATGCTTCAATTGCGTGTCGATCAAGAATTCACGCCAGCCCTACACGTCCCTGACCAGGGTCATCTACGATTACCATACGCAGGACATATTCTGTGGGCAGTGTCTGCAGACGCGCCGGGTGCCCTTGACTCCGATCCAAATGTCTCTGGGGACCATCGTCTACTCCGCGAACAAACGAGTTCATTTCGTGTGTGAACGTTGTGGTTTCCTTTCGACTTCCCAGATTGATCAAAGTCCAAGTGAATGCTCCGAATGTTCTGCAAAAAATCAAACGTGACGAATGAGGAGAAAATCATCGAAGCCGTGCACGCCTTGGGATTATGTAAAGATAGTTGTGACGCGGTGATGCGAAAAAACGAGAGGATGCTACAGGAAATCAATACGGATCTACAGAATCTACGACAACTACCCAAACCACCGATGCATCGCATTCGGGCGGGACTGTATAAACGACGGATGCTCATGAACAGCATAGATCAGATTTCACGACACTGCACGGCGATTTTTAGGAACCAAGTGACGATGCAGCAGGCCGCGGTGAACATACAAGTCGGAGACTGTCTCCGAGACACCCACGAGACCTTGACAAAGATCGGAGTCTCAAATCATTCCATCGATCAGGCGCAGAAAATCAGCGACGCCCTACAGGAGATGACCGATGCCGTCTGTGACATGTCACAGAGCCTCAGTCACTTCGACGACGATATCAACTCACAGATATCCGACGTGGACATCGACGAAGAACTCGCGAGCCTCCTCGAAGATGACGCCCCCTTGATCACCGTGCCTTCGGCGCCACTGACCCCGCTGCGCTCCGAACTGGCCCCACCACCGCGGGAGCTCGTCTGTTCCAATCCATTGGTTCGCAAGGGGTGAAACATACGCAGATTTGCATAGCTTCGCGCTTCGGAGATCGCATTGTATATTTCCAGGGTTTCTTTGGTCGCGACGCCGTGGGTCGCGATGTTCACGACGAGCTCACATTGAATATTGCGTAATTTCTCATCAAATTCCTTGCCAGTTTCGGGATCTACCTTATTGAATTTATATAGAAAATCGGAGCGCACGGGTTCCACATACATCGTCGGCGCCGCGATCATCGTCTCATACATCGTGTTAATCTTGCGCAAATCTCCGAAACGCGAGTAGGATATCATGTGCGCGGATCAGTGTTTCTGTGAACTACTCTTGACGGACTATATGAATCAGTTTGGAAAATATCTCGATGAAATTATTAGTTCCCGCAAAAAATTACCCCTGAGACCGAGTTCCAAGGCGACCTACCGATCCAGTATCACGATGATACTCTCGACCTACATGTACTACCGCACGGAACGAGACGTGTTCAATGGGCATCTCGATGACGTGCTCGCCCTGGAGCGCAAACATGGAAACAACGCGAACTATAGCATGCAGAGCTGCGCCATCCGACATTTCAAAGATTTCATCCTCATGCGGCGCCCGCCGTCATGGTCCACCGACGTGGAGGGGACAAACGAGAGGTGCGCGACGTGCCTCTGTGGATGCCCCGTGTGTCATCCACGGCCGGGAGAATGTCGTGGTGTCGTCGAATGTTTCGGGAAATGCGGTAAACTCTACTCGACCTGCCGCATGCGCTGTGAGAACATGTGTGACGCGGAGGATGACATCTGCAGATACTGCGTGCTCAAATACTCTCCCTTATTTGACATCACCCGCGATGAGGTCGCCAAGAAACGCAGGGCGAGACACGTCGAATATGTCAACGACCACGCCTTGGTCGGACGCACGAACTCCGTGAAATACCCTGAGCTCCTGCGGCGCGAGATCCGTAAGAACTGCCGCTGGCACGAGTCGGAGTTCCACCGCTGCGAGCACCCGCTCTGTGGGAATTTCTGTGTGAAAACCGCGATGCGCAAGGTATCCATGGTGTAGATGCGTGTGGATGCCTGTAGATTGGGTAGACATCTAGGTATTTAAGTGTCGAAACATGGCGAATGAAATAATGAGTCAATCGAAGCGGGATCCACTAAATCAGGCAGCTCTTCAAAATTTTCTTACCAATCTAGGATCATATAAAAACAAAATTGAAGAAGAACGACGCAAACACGAAGAAGAAATACATGAACACGAGAAAAAAGAAGAAGAATTATTTTTTGAACTGTATGGTCTCGACAAAACATTGAACAAATGCAAACTACAAACAAAAAGAGACAAGGAAATCATCAAAAAGAATGAAACAGAAATAACCGATCTAAAATCTCTGATCAAAGAACAACTAGAACAAAACAAAAAGTCAAAAGAAACGATAATAAATGCTTACGAACAAAAAATACGTAAACTGCAAGAATCAAATGAGACAATCAGGACACAACTAAAGAAAACAACAAAATCAATGAATCAACAAATAAATACGCTTTTAGCTGAATATGATACATTACAGCGGAACAGAGACGACCTACAGTTGAAGTCCACAGATTTATCGACAAAGTACAAAGAAATCTCGAGGCAATTGAAAGACGCACATAATGAAATTACAAAACTCCACGAAGATATTAAAACGAAAAAAAACGTGTTTCGCGAAACAAAAATGGGAATGGAGCAAGACATTCAGCAACAAGGATCAATCAATGACAGTCTTCGGGATGAACTACGTGAACTAAGAAACAAATGTAATTTTGAAAAAAGTGAGCACGAGGAATATGAGCAACAACTAATACGAGCGGGAAAAGAGTCGATTCAGAAATTTGCAAAAATAAAAAAAACATTATTAACAAACATTAAATTGTTGTTGGAAGAAGATAAACATAAAGAAGAAAAGATTGAATCGTTGTGGCGAGAAGATCAACAGAAAGACGCAGAGATAGAAACATTGCGGCAAAGACTACGACAAATAGAAAAAGCAGCAGACTTAGCAAACAGCATTAAAAAAGAATCTAGAGAATATGAACTAGCTATGAAAACCTCAGAACAACAAGAAAAAGAAAGACAGGTACAGAGTATGCGAAAACGGCGGAAACAACTTCTTCTCAGGCAACGTAAACCCACGGGAACAAAAAGTATTAATGTAGTTAATCTAAAGTATTAATTTTTCCCATCTCCACGAGTGCCGCGTTCGCGAATCTCTCGATGATGTGGTCTCGGAGCTCCGCGTCCTCGTGGTAGTTAATCTTCTCCCATCTCCACGAGCGCCGCGTTTGCGAATCTCTCGATGATGTGGTCTCGGAGCTCCGCGTCCTCGTGGCAGACCTCCAGGGCGACGAGGGCCTCCGTTTTTTCGTCGAATTTCCAGCGCATCACGAGATCATCGATCCCCGACAGGGCGGCGAGGGCTTTCATGGACTCCTTGTGTATCGCCACGGAGGCATCGGACCAGAACACCCATTTTGTGTCGTCCCCTCGTGCACAGGAGTCCATCGCTTCCTCATGAGACGCGACGCAGGAAAAGCAATGGAATTCACCGTCATTCAATTGGATTTTTAGTTTTCGTGCCTTGTTTCGAAGCCGGAGCACCGTTGTTTCACTACGAGCTGCACACATTGTTGTAGGATCTTCGTCGCACGAGATGATTCGGCGATTTTTTGGTGGTTTAGGAACATGATTTCTTGAAATAAATTTCTCGTGGAGTCCCAGATGTGATATGGATCATTGTTTGGTCTCCATAGGATCTCCGATCGCATCTCCGATCGCATCTCCGATCGTGTCTCGGATTGTGTCTCCGATCGTGTCTCCGATCGTGTCTCGGATTGTGTCTCCGATAGCATCTCCGATCGCATCTCCGATCGTGTCTCGGATTGTGTCTCCGATAGCATCTCCGATCGCATCTCCGATCGTGTCTCGGATTGTGTCTCCGATAGCATCTCCGATCGCATCTCCGCATGTTCTCGCGCGCAGCATGCGCAGGTGAGATATTTTATGGAGTGCATCATGCACGTTGGAAATGTTTCTTCGCAGATCACGCATCGCCACGTTCCGTTGCAGCTATATAACGAGTGACAGATCCCCTTGCAACCACATCCACATTTTGAACATTCTCTGTGTAGCGCCATTTTTATAAACGCCGAAGCATGTCTATCCTACAGGGTGTATCGAATAGAAACCGCGTCGAGATCGACACTAACTTTCTAAATTATCTACAGCGCCTCTACAACAACAACATCACCGTGGGGGCATGCGTGAACATTTTGTCCCACTACCTGCTCCCGGAGCGTCAGATCACGCTAAAAAAAGCGCACGAAGACGTGAATATTGATTTAAGCGATACGGAGGCGGATCACTGGGACGTCTTCGCGAGTGAGGTGTTTCAGCAGGTGCTCTGTTTTGGCTTTGTCATTTTCACGGACACGCCCTATCAACGCTGTCTGTCACCGAGCACCTTCGACCGCATCGAATTCGACTCGTCGACCATGGAGATCCATGCGACACATTCGTTTTTGTCCAAAAATACCACCCCCGTGCACGTGATCAATGCGTTCAACGCGACGCCCCTCTCCGACGGCACCGTGACCTCCGTGATGTCCCGGATCGCACCGGAGATCGAATTCATGAAATCGCTGCACCGCCATGCGCTGACCATCGAGACGCAGAAGATCCATCCGGATGTCTACTGTGAGACGACCGTCGCGCAGGAGAAACAGACGTTTGTAAAACGTTCCGCGGCGAGTGAGTCGCTGGTCACACGCGAGAGGATCGTGATGAATGATCCATCATACACCGAACGCAGCACACATGTGTTTGGGGGTCCGACGAAGCGGGCAAAAGAGGTCATGGATCAACAACAGCAGCTGCTCGATAACATGCAGATTCAAGTCGAAGATGACCTAGCGATGAAAGAACTCTACGGCGCGGACAAGACGAACCTTCAGATCAATCGTCCGGTTCAATCTCTGCATGCGCTGCCGCCGGATCTGCGGATCCAAAAGGTGTTTTCGACGACCGCGCGTGGGGATCTCGTACAGCTTACGCGGATGAACGAACAAAAGGTATGTGCGGTGCTCGGTGTGCCTCGCTCCATGCTGATCAATGATAGCGTGGCGAGGGCCGACACCCAGGCGACACATGATTGCTTTCGGGTATCCTTGAAGCGATACAGGAAACACGTGTCGCATGCGTTGTCCGTCGCCGCGTCTATCACGTTCGGGGAAAGCGTCAACGTGTTCCTGCCGGATTCCTACCACGGCCCACCGGAGGAACTCCTGAAGCTCTACATCCTGGGGGTGATCTCCTACGAGACCTACGCGAAGACGATCCGCACGATGTATAATCTCACGGAGATGCAAGACACACTCGTGGTTCCCCTCACCGACGAGCAGCGTGGTGAACTCGTGGTCAACTGCATGCAGTCCATGGTCACGCAGCATCACGGAAGAACCTGAGGATCCCCCCCGAGTGACGCGCGGGGATCCCCCTTCGCCCCCGGGTGACGCGCGGGGATCCCCCTTCGCCCCCGGGTGACGCGCAGCATCACGGAAGAACCTGAGGATCCCCCCTCGCCCCCGGGTGACGCGCGGCATCACGGATAAACTTTAGGATCCTCCCCGTGCGTTCGAAGGCCTCGCGTGGTGAAAGATTAAAAAACGACTCGCGGATGCTGCGTTTGATCGCACCGCTCGACAGGATGTCCACCTGTCCGCATACCTTCACCGTGACCGTGTCTTCCTCGATGAGATCTTTCGTCGCCAGATCGTTCGTGATCGCCGCGTGACGTACGTCCCAATTCGTATACGTACGATGAAACGTCTCGCTGAATTCCGAACAGATTCGTCGCACCGTCGCGAATGCCGCGCGTTCGGCGTCGACGGCGTCTTCGAGACCCTTGAGCATCGAGGATACCTCCCGGAACCGCGCTTGGATCACGTTCGCGTTGGAAGTAAAACTTTTATGCATGAGTAGATTTTTAACGATTTGTTCGATTCGTTCTTTTTCACATCTCGCGTGGTATTCATCGATGCGCGCGCCGAGGGCCTCGCGTGTGTACCGCGCGGCGCGCTTCGCCATCCGTAAATGTTTTTCCGCTTCACCGACACACTGTTTATATTTTAAGTGCTTGACATAGTCCAGGGAGATCATTGTCAAACAGTGATAAAGCAAATATAATAGACGCGCTCGCGAGGTGATCAAAATGTCGTGTCCCCTACACAAAGAAGAGCATGGTTTATTCAAACACCAACAGCATCCACATCTACAGGCCCTGTGTGTGTGTGGACCAGAGGTTCATAACATGCTCGGAATAAAAACCGCAGCAGCAGTGCTGACTGCAGCAGTCGCTATCTTGAAAGGTGAATTACCAACCGAGCATAAAGATGCGGTGACAACAACACAAAAAGGCCATGGACAACACTCCCCATACGGCGGCCTAACACAAAAACAACGAGAAGCCGCCGACGTGCAGCATGTCAACGACTACGAAAAGCCTGTTCAGGAGCAATTACAAACCAGAATCGATCAAATACAATTCGTGCAAAAAAGCATATTCAAAGATACCAGTGAATGGATACGCGAAACAAAAGATAATTTATTAAGTAATTTACAATCCATAGAAACATATGCGACGGCGTTGGCGGGATTTGCTAAAAATTGGTTTCATTATACAAGAGATGCGGCTATTGCTACATTTTATATACTTCAATCACAATATGAAGGAATATTAATAACAATTGAGCAACTTATCAAGGCATATGAATGGGTTGAGGAACATGATGTGATAAATAAATGTTTCATCGTACTAAAATCTCTTGCGAAAGTATTATCAGCGGTATTGACACAAATCAATGACATTATTAAACCTGATGAGGTAAGAAATTTCGAGTAAGAACGCTATAACATTGTTAGGGTTATGGGTTGCATCTTTGCGGGCGGCACGTCTATTTATTCTAATAATGAAATCACTTTTTATTTGTCATCACATCGTCCTTCGCTCAAACCGCTGCGTCCGTTGCAACTTTGGGCACACGCGTTCTTTGTCACATTGATTCGCGCGTGGGCTGGGCTGAGGCGTTTCGAATTTGTTTGATCTTCTCCGAACTGATCTTTGTAGGTGAGTGCGTAATTGCCATTTATTACTGAACTCACGTGAACATGCTCGCAGCAGTGGCACGGGGCATACACGGCGGCGAAGTTCGTCGTGGTTGAGCGGTCGTTTAGTTTTTATTTTGACGCATGAGTCTAAAAAACAGCGGTGGGACCAGGGCGATGAGCACCATCCCCGCGTAGCCCGTCGGCAGCTGCGGCGCTTGATCTTTGGTCTCGAGGCGTGCGTAGGTTTTTTTGGGGTTCGCGTGGTGATCCGAGTGATGCGTGAGTTCGAACAGGAACATGCGGCTGATGACATTGTTGGAATTCCAGGAGTGGCATGGGCGCACGGGTTCGTTTTTTTCACGGAGTAGACCATAGTGTTCGATGTAGTTCACGGTTTCCAGGAGCAGGATCGCGACGAGCGAGGTGAGCACAAAGATGACGACGCTCTTGGGTCCCCGTGCGACACCGATGAGGATCATCAGGAGTATCTGTACGAGTTGCCAGAGTAGGACCTCCTTGGGTCGCATGCGGTAGGCGTCACGGACCCCACCGGTGATCGAGCGCAGCCAAAACGCGTAGACGTTCTCACCGCGGCGACTCGTCGCGGGATCTTCGAGGGTCGCGACGCGCAGATGGTGCCCACGGTTGTGTTCGACGAACCAGTGACTGTAGAGGACGCTGGAGAGCAGACATTTTGCGAGAAAGTGATCCACGACCCCCCTGCGATGGCCGAGTTCGTGCGCGACGTTGATCCCGAGTGATCCGGAGCAGAGTCCGACGCTGATGATCAGGCCGACGAGATCCCAGGTATTTTCGATGGAAGCGGCTTGGGAGAGGAACAAAGCGAGGAGGAAGAAATGTATGGGTAGGGAGACGTAAAGCACCGTGTCGTACAGCCAGTGGTCCCGCGTGGGGCCATCCGCATGTGAGACTCGTTTGGGGCCGCCGCAGTCGAAGCATTTCGCGCGAAAGATCGTCGACGCGTGTTCGGCGATGGGTATGACGCCAAAGATCCAGGCGGGGGTGGCCCACGACCAGGCGCCGCGCAGATGGATCGCGACCGCGCAGAGCATCGGCATGCTATAGATTAGGGTGTAGACAAACGGGTGCATCGTCGGTGTGTTCTCGGCGGCTTTGTAGATTCCGATGAGCCATGCGATCACACCGAGGGCAGCGGCGGAGCAACCATGTAGGGCTCCGAAGAACGCGACTAGGCCGAAGATATACTTAGATTTTATCATGTCGTATGTTTATGGGTTGTTAGGGTGTGCACTAAATAGGCGCCGCGCTCGTGGGTCGCGCATGTTTTCATCGTGAGTGTGTAGTATGTAGGCGATCATGAGTGACCGTAGCTTTTTGATGAAGTAATCCACGAGTTGAACTTCGTGGACCTCGTCCGTGGAGAGGTGTTCTTCTGGAAACGTTTCGACGATCCATCGTTGAAATTCGTCGAGACGTATCAAGGGATGATCAAATATCGACGACTGCGACTTGTCTCCAGATTCGGAACCCTCGGTATTTTTGGCTGGTCGTGTCTCGGACGACGTTTTGCACGAACCACTTCCAGATCGCGGAGTTGCAACTGATGTCCGCTTGGAATCCATAGTGTTCGGATAAAAAAATAGAGACTTCCTTTCGCAGTCTATTCCTTGGATATCCTTGACCCTTTCCGTTCCTGTGGAAATGCTCTTCGAACCACTCGCGTAGGATACGTGCCTCCGGTATCGCGTCACAGTCCGAGTCCCACGTGTCCCCGGTCACCCGCGTGTCGTCCCGTCGCATGTCCTCGATCTGCCGTTTCATCGTCTCGTTTTCGATGCGCATCTTGTAGCATGAGCTGCAGAACACTAATTCTGTCTCACCGCAGAGCATCAGTTGGTTTTTTTCTATTTCTTTGACGAATGGTATGATCGAGCATGGGATGTTATGTTTGTCGATCTGCAGCTGCGTGTAGCTACGCTGTATCATGTTCCACGCGCTGCCTTTTCCTTGGTAGTGCTCCCACCACTCGACGCGGCGCGTGCGAAAATCCTCCATGATTTTGATCATCACGGGCATCTTGGTCGGCACGGAGGCCTTGGCCATCATCTTATCAAGATTGTACGCGTCGATCAACGTCCCCCTGAAAACGTCTTCTATCTCGAAAACGTGCGTGAGATTCGTTTTTAGAAACTTTTTGAACTGTGAGAGACTGCTCATAGCTCGTGTGGTCGCGGGGGACAAGTCACGACGCGGTACCGAGTGTTGCGCGCAAAATTCCGTAGAATGTTTCGCACTTTGCCGATTTCCAAGGCTTGTAGTAGTTTTATTTTTTTATCCTGGGTGACACCCAGGGCTTCGTTGTGGAAGTGCTGATATATCGTGTACTCCGGGATGTCCTGCCGAGAGTCCAAGATGTTCTCCTGGCCCTCCAACCATTCATTCAACGAAAAATCCGCGATTTCTTGCTCGCTGGAGCACCGGTTCAAGAAGTTTTCATTGTCGCGACATGCTTGTTTGAAGTCATCGAGTTTGAATTCCGATTGCAGGACGATGTTCGCAATGTCATTGGAGCCCGTGGGCAGATGCATCTGTGCGTTGTAGTCATAGCAGTGGTTCAGATCGCGTCGCATCACCTGCATGCCGATGCTGTTCCAGCCCCCACCGAGATACTGGGCGAGCACTTCGTGTGCGAGCACCGAGGTCCGATCGTATGGATCCTGGATGGGTATCATGCAGCGAAACTGCGCATTTTCACAAGGGATCACCACTTGGTGGACGACGTTGGATGTCGCGGAAGTTCCGCTCGCCGTTGGGTTTGTCCTCGGGAGCAGGTACGACCCATTGGAATCAAAAATCGGTGAGACCGCGGGAGAAGTGGAGTATGAAAGCACCGACCGCAGGGTGTTCTGAGAACCGTTGATGATCGACTGCATCTCCGCGACCTTATCGGTGCGCACGAGGCGTGGCAAGAAATAAACGACCTGTATGGGCCTTGAAAGCACGTTCGTGATTTCGTGTGTCATCTGTGTGGCGTCCTGTGGGAATATCGTCTCCGCATCTCCGGATATCGCGAGTCGCACGGCATGATTCACGCACCACGCCGGATTTTTATAGGAGGAGTTCACGAGCATGCGGGTTTCCATGAGATCCTGCATCGAAAGACCGTTCGTGAACGAGGACCAGAGCTTCTTGAGGCTCCGCGTGTCCCGCGTGAGCGTATCCGGTGTCGTGGAGACGGTGATCTGCATGAGTCCATGGGACGGCTGAGCGCTGCAGTGAAACTGCTTTGATGCCGCACGCATGACTTTTCCATTGATGAAGTTTTGATAGAATGGGTTATTCATGGGCATGCGCAGGACGATGAAGGCATCACCGCCGGCGACGGTGACGTGTGGATGCTTCCATTCACATTTCTGAAACGTCGATCCCGGTTGCACCTGAGACCACTTCAGGGGGGTCTCTGGGTAGTACTTGACGGAGTTCTGAAGAAAACTCTGGGACACCCCATGAACCGTCGTCGCCTGCGTCATGCGTTGGTAGATCTGGTCCGTGTAGAGCTTCATGAAATGTTCATAGGTCATGTTCTTCGCGATATCTTCGTGGTGAAACAGACTCATGATCCCCACCGCGCCCCGAGGATGCGCCGACAGGGCGTCGGGGAGCACGTTGGTCAAATTGGGCATCGTCCTCCAAGATCCGAGCTGCTTCACATAGGTCGCCTTGCAGGTCTCAAAGAGCTGTCGGGAGATATTCCGTGGATGCGCGAGCTGGTAGAGCATGCCGATCACCTGTGGTTCCGCTCCGAGCATCGCGACATTATACATCGTGACGACCTGTGGATACCGACCGGTGCCTTGAAAGCAACAGTTGAAAAACGCCACCGCGCGTTGATTCTTCATCGCACCCGCGATCGCATCGGACTCCAGGAGATGCGGCACGAGACCATAGGCGACGGTCTCTTTGGAACAGGCCATCGCCCCCGTGAACGACTGAGCGATGACATTCAGACCATCGGTGTTCGGGACCACACACATGCTCGAGGAAGAACCGACGAATTCCATGGGGATCAAGGGGGTCAGCATCTCTTTTTCGGGGACCTGTGGTGCCGTGTATCGCATCGCCTGGTCCGTCTCCGAAATAAAATGTTGGAACTCGGAGAGAGACATCAGTGATCGTGGACCATGATACACGAAACTCGTGTTCTGCGAAGAGACATGTTCCGCACACTCTCTCATCTTGGGGATCACCACGTTGGGATCCAACATACCTTTCATATTGTTACACTGGTTCTCGCCGCTGTTGTTCTCGCCGATGACACCGTTACGCGCTTTTAGGTTGTGTCGAATCGCATTCTGCATCGCGAGATGCGTCAGCACGACTTGCATCGGATTCATCCCCAATGATCGATCCGCCTCGTTTTTCACCGCCGCACCCTCACGCATCGCGATGACGGGATCCACGGCTAATTTCGTCTGGATGCCCAAAAATTGATGCTGCAACTTTCTCAAGTGCTCCAGGTTTATCGCCTTCGTGCTGCATCCGGACGCGTGAAACGCGATGTTATAGTCTCGCGTCGCCGCGTTCACCATACCCTTACGCGGATTAAAGCGCCCTTCGCGCGGTGCGAGGAGCTCGGACTGATTGTCCGCGCTGCGAAAATCCATGCTGTCCGTCATGCAACCATAGTGCTCCCACGCGTGTGGCCACTTGCTCTCGTCCGTCAGTGTCGACACGAGCACACTTGAGGTCAACTTCGAATCATCGGGGATATACACCCCGCTGATCTGAGAATTCGCACCGATCATCACATGGATGTGCTCCTGCTCACCGACGTACGAAAAACGTTCATCCTCACTCTCACGCAGGAATTCAGCCGGAGATTCGGTGAGTTTTTGTGGCACCGGGTTGGGTACTACTTTGATTTTCAATGTGTCCTTCGCATTTTTATTGATAAACGCGGGGGTGCCCTGTTTTGAGTGCCGAAGGGATGCGGCATCTTTCAGGATATCATTGGTAGTACTGGTTGGGGGAGGTATTGGTTTTGGGTTTTTAAAACCTGTGGGGGAGGCATGCATCGTGGATATTTGTGTAGATTCATTGGATCATCTATTATACTTTACTATGGTCTAAATCATGGAACTCAGTGTGCGGTTGACACCGGCGAGGCAGACACCACGTCCTTCACGTGCGTATCTCGCGCCGGGATAGGTCGACTCACCGAATCCCAGAGAATTAATGGTTTTTTTCGTGACTTTGTTTTCGTTGCCAACATTTTCCTTCAGATAACATGTCCCGCGGATATAATAATTGCTCTTTTTCGCACCGGTCATAAAAACGTTACCCATGGAATACAGACTCCCCCCTTGAAGTTCACTGGGCGTATCTGGATCCGTTCCGCCCAACAACTCGTTAATGTGCATCACATCGGTAAAATTTGTCTGCACAGGTGCAGTTCCTGTAGTTACCGTCGTAACCTCATCGAAGTTGCGGTCTTCTCCCCTGATGTACGCGCGAGCGAAGACACCGGGTGCTCGAATCATCATCTTGGGGTTTTTGACAACCGCCTTGGAGTAGAACGTGTAGTGGCCGATGTGGACCTTGTGGAGGACATCATCGCTGAGTTGAAAGTCATGGAAGCCATGCATGAGGTTGCCGAGATCCGACCCCGCCTTGCATAGGATCGCCGTCGACGCGCGATATTGAATGCCCTTGCGAACGAAGATTGCTGCTGCCCGTGCTACTGTCCCTGCTGCTGCTGCACTCATTATAAATTTGTGTTGATTGTCGGGTTCGTCGGTTTAACGGTTTAGGAAAGCAAACGTTTATACTTCGGCAATGCTTGTTACGCGGAGTAGCTCCTGTAAACTTTGGAGGAATCAAGGCGTCCGTGTGTACCACCCATGCGGAGTTCACGTGGAGTGTGTTTTGAAGAGCTCCGTCAAGAACTTTGGGCGAATCAAGGCGTCCGTGTCGGCCATCATGCTGAGTTCACGGATCACGTTCTTGCGCGTCTGTTCGCTGTGAGCTTCCGTGAAATACTTCGCGTTCAATGCATCCGCGTCGGTCTCCTTGAATCGTGAAAATTTTAACTTGCCGAAAAGCTCCGGGGTCATTCGAGCCCCATAGGTCGCACCGGCGAGGAGTTGGAAGTCGCCGCCGTCGCCGTTCGCCGCCGCCCTTGCCGCCGCCGCCGCCGCCGCATCCACCTCGAACCAGTTGTCGGAGTCCATGTCGTAGATGAAGAGGGACGTGTTCGGTTCACGCACGTAGTACTCGTTGTAGGAGATGATCTGTTCGAGTGGGTCAAAGGGTGCCTCGATGTAGTCGGTTTCGAAGTATCTGCACTCGTAGACCCGCGTCCCACGGAAAGTGAGCACCGCTGGATCCTCTTGTTGGCTCGCGGCGCCGAGTCCCCCACGGGAGTATTCGCTCATGTATGGATCGCGCATGCGGATGTAGGAGGACATGCGCGCGGGGAACACGTAGGTATCCGGTCGGACCCCCTCGCGATTCATCGCATCCTTGAGGTCGGAGTCGAGGATGTGCATCCCGTGGTCCCCGCGGTTGACGATGGCGAATCGCGACATTTCGCGTCGGATCGTGTCCTTGTTGCTCTCGTTGAGTTCTTTCTGTCCGTAGTGGTCATCGGAGTCCAGGAGCGCCCGGACGACCTGGTAGGCGCAGGTGTCGGAAACGGCGTCGACGATCTGCTGGATGTTCATGAGGTAGTGTTTTTTCCCGGTGTCGGTTTCGTAGAATCCGTGTTCGATGATGAACGCGAGCCCCCGGCGCGTGAGGGAGTCGCTCATGACGTCCTGGGACTGGGTGACGTATCGCGGCATCCCCTGTTCGGGTTCGATGTCCGCGATCGTGCGGTCGAAGTGGAAGATCTCCCATGAGATGTTGTAGCTGTCGGTGTGTTCGAAGGGCAGCACGACTCCGGTGAGGAACTCACGTCCCTCTTTGGTGATCAGGTAGTCGAATGTCTGCAGGAGAAACGCGTTTCGCCCGATGTAGGCGTCGGGGAGGTTGTGTGTCTCTGTCTGATATTCATCTTGATATTCTACCCGATGTTTTGGAATTTTACCGAAGTAGTGAGCGAAGCGATCATTTGACATCTTGGGTGTGTGTGTGCTGATTTTGTGACGGGAAGTAAGCGGACGTAAGTACCACGTGATGCTCTGTTTATATAAATGTAAAAAATGCAAACGAGAGACACACGATGCGAAGTCTCGATGCGTAAAATGTGGCGCGACGGTTTTTATCAAGATTTCGAAGTGGCCATACATTCGCCAGATCGAGGCACGGTGATCCCCGCGTCCCGGAGTTGAGCGTACGCACGCTTGTGGATGTGGTCCAAGACGCGCCTCGAGTGATCATCATCATCGGAGGTGAACAGTGAGGAGATCCAGGACTGGACGCTGAACGATTCGGCGCGTTTGCGTTTTCGACGCGTCTGTCGGTCCCCCCACTGCAGCTTGCAGAACGCGCGAAGACCACGCACGAAATCTTTGAGTTGTTTTTTGGTGAGGTCGCGATGCATCGTGTAGACCTTCCGCGCGAAATGAAACGCCGAAAGATGCATCGTCTTGTACTGGGCCTCCAGGATCGATCGACGCTCGCGGACGCCGCTCTTCTGCATCTCCGTCATCGCATCGACGAGATACTCAAAGCTGATCGTCTGTTTCGTCGGGTCGCGCTCCGTGCCGATCTTCAAGAGATCTTCGAAGCCGTGGGCGCCCTCGAACATTTCGATGAGCAGGGGCACAGATCCCTTGAGGCGGACGAGGGGGACGACGTCATGTTTCGTGTCGTAGGTGAACATGCTGTACATCGTGACGATTTCGACCATGGTGAACCCGGCGTCCTCCAGGAGGGTCTCCGGGGAGCCGTCGGAGCCGTCGGAGCTCTTTGAATTGTCTTCGAAATGAAATCGTCGCAATTTAGATACTATGGCGCCGCAGTTCATCACGCGGGGGTTCATGAGGCGTTTCGGACGAGACATGACGACGCGTTCCCTTTCGTGGTCTTTTTTCTCCGACGAAGATGTTATCCGAAGATCTAAAATCATAGTGCGCACGGTGGAGGATTTAAAATCAAACAAATTCGGACGCGACGGAGACGCGCCGGGGTCGGAATGCGCGTGGTGCCACATCACATCCACATGCCCGGGGCACTGGGGACACATCTGCCTCGCGATCCCCGTGCGGCATCCGATCACGAACCGCGACACCAGCGTGCTCCCCGTCTGCCCCCTGTCGCTGCGACCCGCCCCGAGGTTCGCGACGGATGTCTACTCCGCGCAGCACGCGACGACCGCGGCCTACGGTGCGATCGTCAGGGCGAATCTCAACGCGCGAAAACTGCACACGGACGAAGCATACGCGCGCCTCCGAGACGCGGTCCGGGAACTCTTGGACGTGCGCGTGCGCAACAAGAGTCGACCGCCGTTCCTGTCGAGATTCCGCGGCAAACAGGGACGTCTCCGACGCAACCTCTTGGGGAAACGAGTGAACCTCTCGGCGCGGAGCGTGATCGTCGGGGATCCGGCGTTGAAACACACGGAGGTCGGCATACCCCGGACGATCGCGGACACGCTCCTGGTCCAGCGACGCGTGACGGACATCAACCGCCGACATCTCTTCCGACTCTTCGAGGAGGATCAGCGGAACTGCCGGGAACATCTCTGGGAGGGGATCGATGAGAAACAGATCGCCCGGGGGACCATCGGGGACATCGGGGATGTGATCCACCGACCGATGCGCGACGGGGATACGGTGATTCTAAATCGACAACCGACGCTGCACAAACTCTCGATGCTCGCATTTGACGTGCGCGTGGTCCCATACAGCACGATACGGATCCCCCCCGTGGTCACGAAAGGGTTCAACGCGGATTTCGACGGGGATGAGATGAACATCTTCGCGGTGTCTTCACCGGAGGCGCGCGCGGAGATCGAGTGCTTGATGCATATCCGCCACCATCCGGAAGCCGTGCGGTTCATTCACGACAGCAAACTCGAAGCTCATCTCGAAGGCGCCGTGGTCGACGCGACGGATGATCGCCGACGACATATGCTCCTGAACAACCTGCGACTTCGTGGATTTTCCGTCGGTTGGGACGACATCCGCGAACCGCGACACGAGACCCCCACATGCTCGACGACGGACAACGTCCACAGCGTCAAAAACATCGCGATGAAACGGGTCAAAGACATGGAACCGCGCGACTCCCCGTGGAGATCCATGATCGAAGCGAAGAGCAAGGGGAACTGGGCGAACCTCTGCGCGATCAAGGCGACCCTCGGACAGCAGTTCGTGCGCGGAGACACACCGGAGCGCCTGTTCGCCTGGGAACCCGAGACCCGCCGCAACCGGGGGTTCGTGTTCTCGTCGTATCGAAAGGGCCTCACCGCGAAAGAATTCTTCTTCCACTGCATGGCGGGACGAGAGGGACTCATCGACACCGCGGTGCGCACGGCGGATGCCGGATACACCCACCGGAAAATCGCACGATTCTTGGAGGACGTCAGAAAATGCCATGACGGGACCGTGCGCGACGAATATATGAACATCATCGCATTCCCGGGTGCACCCTCCGCGTTGTTTGATCATCCAGGATGTTTCATCGGGATCAATGCCGCACAGAGCATCGGAGAACCCGCGACACAGCTGACGCTCAACACGTTTCACAGCTCCGGGGCGATCAACGAAATCACGACATCGGGACTCAAACGACTCAACGAAATCCTGCGTTGGACAAAAACACCCTCCGTGCTGCTCAGCACCTTGGATGACGCCTTCGCGGGTTCCAGGGCATCGTGGGTGCTTCGCGAGACCACCCTACGGACATTCTGTCCGACGATCCACGGCACGACGCACGAACCTCCGGAGATCCCCCTCGACAAAGACGCGTTGTTGATCTACGACACGGATGCACGACACATCGCACGGAGCGTGCCGGGCGCACGCGTCGGACCACGTGGGGACACGTTGGTGTTCGAAGAAGCGCTCGCCGCGGACACGCTGCGACGCGTGATCACGGGGGTCAAGGGGATCAAGGCGGTGAACGCCGGCGTCGCCCTACACACGGCGAACCTACCGAAAACACTCTACGGGACGAAGGGACACCCACACTGCGCGGCGAAGGTCAATGAATGGCTGGGCATCGAGGCGGCGAGGACAGTGTTCATCAACGAATTACAAAAAGTGTTACCACAGGTTAAACTTTGCTACTTAGAACTACTCGCGGATGGGGTGACCTACGAGGGGAAAACGAACCCCCTTCAGCACTCCTCGTTCGCGACCAAACACACACTCAAGGCCGCATGCTTCGAACGAGCACAAATGATGTTCCCGCGAGCCGCAAAAGAAAACAGAAACGAACAAATCATCGGCCTATCCGAACGCATCATATTTGATCAACTCCGGGAACTCCCGATGACCGTCGCGGTCTGACCACGGAGGGGATCACGACGAAAGCGTGCTGGTCAACATGGACACACATTGAAACGCACGCGTGCGATCCTCCGCGTTTTCGAACAACTGCACGCTGTCGATCAAACGAAGCTGCTTGAAATGCAGGACAAAACAAAGACCGCCCTTGAGCACAAAGGTGCCGTCGCCGATGTCGCCGCTAAGCAGGGCATTCATCATCCAATCGTACTGAACCCTACTTTCGGCCATGGACATCCCGACCAGACGCATGAACTGATCGCGACTCGTGGTCGTCGCACCCGCGATCGTCATCGGGAGATAACTTGGACTCCTAGTGCCTTTTGAATCCGTCACGGCGAAACCGACGAGCATCCGATGACCGGCCGAAGCACCGACCTCCTGCTGGAAGTCTGTAAATATTCTGTCTAACGTCGCTGTATTACTTGGGTTTGTGTTTATGCGCGCACGGTATGCCTCTATGATTGCGGCCTCGACATCGCTGATATCTTCGTCGGAAATCAGCTCCACCACTGTGAAAGTGCTGTTTTCGACCTCATATACACTCATGTTATCATTTAGGCCCGAGTTTCGGGCGAACAGCGCATCGCCGACGGCACAGCGTTGCTTTCCTTTCGGCAGGAAACAAACATTCACGTCGAAGGGATGCTGTCGGGCGATCGGACGGATGCGCGAACGACGCCTTTTAGAAATTTCTGTTCGATTCATTTTTGTTTTTGAATGGGGTGCGTCGATAGCTTTGTACCTACAAAGTAATTGTTTTCTTAAATAGCCTTGATTTGATCCGCACGATCCCATGAATCATAGAGGACCACGTCCATACCGATACCTGGACGCACGTCATGAAGCACGAGGCCGCGCGAGTTCACGTGGTTGCGACACGTTTCCATCTTTGGCAACTCTTCTTCGTTTGTGTTTACTCCCTCACGCCAGTTCCAAAACACGGTCACCGGACCACTCACGGCGACGACGCAGACGGGGGCTAGGCTGAGACCATTTGTCGGCGTCGACATGGCTGAAATGCCACTATGTTTTGCCTGATGACTCGTCACGGTGACGCCCCAGGCGTGGATGGCGTCTTGTTTACCATGGCTATTATCTTCATCTTCTTTTGTCACCATCGGACAGCGGCTCTGCCAGGGTTGTGTACGTTGTCCTTGTGTTTGTTTACCAACACTGAGGTAGACGAACTCGTGTCCACTGACGTGTTCCACGCAGCCGACGGACATGTCATGACGCGTGGCTCCGCTGATCAGCTTACGGCGCTTTTTCATCGATCGCATCTTAGATTTTTTTCTGACGACCGCGCGCTCGTGCTTTATACTCTCCGACGCTTGATCACGAACAGAGTGTTTTCAATATATTCGGCGCGAGCAGGAGCGTCTTTCCATCCGCGCTGATGTATTTCGGATTAAACAGGTCCGTGACGAGCGAGTGGTTTTTTCGGATGTGTTCGATGAGATCCTCGACGGTGAAGGGCACGGTTTCATTGGAGGTCAAGGCGAGGACATCTTCCGGCAGGTAGGGCGCCTCACAGGACCCGCAGATCACACATTTCGCGTAGAGATACTCCCCGCGTGTGAGACCGATGCTCGCGACATAGGCATCCGCGGCGGCGTTTTTCGCGACGGTGCTGCGCTGGATGTGCCGATGGAACGGCAAGGATTCGTTGGTCCACGACAGCGTCTGGTTGATATGCTCGAGCCGACGTGGGTTCATGTCGTCCCACGTGGTCACATGGTCCTCATAGCCGATCGTCGCGGGACAGATGATGGGGATCGTATGCGGCTCCACGGAGTAGCGACAGAAACCCAAACTCGGATGCATCTTGACATACGCGTGGTCTTCGTTCGCATTCAGCTTCCAAGCGTAGTTGAGATACACATAGGAGGACTCGCGTTTGAAAAAGGCATTGGTTTGCTTGTGCGACACCATCTCCGCGTGCGGAAATATGGACCGCGCCATGGTCGTGACGCTCTCCAAGGTGTCGAGATCCTGGCACGCGAGCTCGTAGTGCTTCATCCATTCCGAGAGTTTCCCCTTCAAGGGCGGCCGCGCGATATTCGGGATATGCTCGATGATCACGCGAAAATCTTCCCGGGTGACCGCATACTCATCCGTCGTGCGATACACATAGAGACCCACGCTCTGATCACCACCACCATGACTCGGATCATCTTCGACACACCAAGAATTCCCGTGAATCAAACGCCGCAACTCCGGAAGCTTCGACGTGATTTCTTCCGCGTCGCAGCCCGTAGAAAATATCGTACAGCAACGATTCATCGCGGGGTGCAGCCAGAGACGATCCGCACCCGACAACACATAGCCACCGTACAATTCCACGCTGAGACCCCGCAACGAACCGGGGTAAAAAAAATCCACGTTCAGATTCAAAAGACAACGCACATTCCGAATCTGCTGCTTTTGATCCGCAAAATGACTCTCTAACGTTTTATAAAGTTCGGGGCGAGGCGCGACGCTGTTCGTGTGAAACCATGTGGACATGATGAATTTGTCTATTATCTCACACCTCACACCTCACACCTCACACCTCACACCACACGAATCGTCTTAAAACCTCGCGGGATGTGCTGCTCGTTAAGGCTTGCTTCGCCTGTTTCTACGCTTGTACTTAAAACATCACTTACTGTATCCACGACCTTGTTGAGGGCCCCTCTTGTGACCGCGGCGGATACGCTAAGGATCAACACTTGAAGAGCAATACCAGCGAGGATAACCCACAAGCCGGTGTACACCGTGGTGCCGTTTGAACCGCTGCTTTCGAATTCAGTGAGCATACAGCAAGTCCCATAGAGTGAACCGATATGACCGTGGGCACACAGCGTCTGGTTGTACGAATAGTCCTCTGGATTTTCGAACACGCTCTTTGGGACATAGTGGCAATGTTCATCGTGTGCGCTGAGCTGTTTGCCGTGAAAGGCACCCGCGAATGTCAACTGCATCTGATCAAATTCTGTCGTGGTGAGTCCGTGGAGGGAATCCACGGTGGCACCCCCGGACCCCCCGTAGTGTCCGAAACTCACAGTGTCGGATTGCGTGGACAAGGTTCCATGCATGTTGATACCTCGACGCAAGGACATGTAGATCGACAATGTGACCGCGCTGATGAACAGGGCACCGAATAATCGGCCTTCGATGTAGAACTTGAGATTGCTGAGACGTTGGATAAACCTTGTCTGACTGAGGATTAAAACGAGGGCATTTAGTGCGATGAAGAGGCTTTCAAGCGTGACCACGGTTATATAGATCGCTTCGTAGGGAAAGCGTCGATCTTCACCGATGGAATAGTACGCCGATGACATCACGAGAATGATCACCAGGGAGCACACCACTGATACGGCACATGAGAACATCTGTACGGTGGTACTGGTGAGTACAGGGATAATCTTGGATAAGGCATCAGACCATTGTGTTTGAGACATTTGGTCGGTGTTACCGTCCGGGTTACCAGCGCTCTTAAAAGAATCGATCATCGTGTTAAGCTTGTTACTCCAGCCACCGTCGGAGTAGTTGTAGCCACTCGCGATGCGTCCGACAATCGAGAGGACCAAAAGGAGGACAAAATGAAGCGTCGGGACGGGTGTGCGTTGCACGGAGCAACGTCCGGGGAGCTCAACATCAGAGGCGCATGGACCCTGAAACGAAAACAGGACGACAAATGCGTATACGACACTCACGGAAGTCACAAACACCAAAAACCCTTCACGAACGATCAGTGCGATCCCGCGTAAAACTAAGGAAATGACACCCGGCATGCCCAATTCGGCGAGCGACTTTTCCAGTTCATCACTTCCATCTTGCGATTGCAAGGCCTTGAAAAAGTAATACACTGAACGCCATACATAACGCCAAATGGAATTATCAATCGACGACACATTTGCAGCATCTGCTAGCCCCTCAACGACCCCAAAAACGATTGTCACCGAAATCCAGATCAGTGAGATCAAAAGCATCACCCAGAGGTCTTCGATGACATCTCTTACCATGTAATCATCCGAATCCGGACGGTCAGGGGCGTCTTCGCCATTATGC
>Ga0163179_10000327_pt1 | contig 33595 bp, 23 predicted proteins | sample AtlANTMetagenome_FD_109643 | JGI IMG/M metagenome (GOLD analysis project Ga0163179, IMG submission 109643) | Marine eukaryotic phytoplankton communities from the Atlantic Ocean - Atlantic ANT 2 Metagenome | ecosystem: Environmental > Aquatic > Marine > Oceanic | place: North Atlantic Ocean... | reverse complement strand
CCTTGAACAATTCCAACATTTGGATTTTGTCCTGCAATAATATTTTCTGGCTCATCGGATCCAGATCCATCATAAACTGGAGGAGTTGGGACAAGTAATTTATTAATATCAAATGCAACCATAATTTTATTATAATCATCAATTGCTGTACTAATTCTACTTCCTAATTTTAAGTTCATTGGCAAAAAATCTTCATCACCTGATTCAGTGTAAGAGATCTTACTACCAACATTAGAGATATTAAAACCCATTGCTAATTGAGAGTCATATCCACTAATGTCAAACTGATTACTTTGATAATATGTTCCTAAATCAACTGCAAAGGACTTTCCAGCTTCAGTTTGTAATCCTTCCACAAATATACCTCCCGTTAAATTTGAATAAATATATTTCATAACTAAACCAGCAGAAAAATTATCTGATAATTTCATAGAATATGCTAAATCAAATGCATATTCATTTGGGTCATATGTTCCAATCTCATATCCGTCCTCATTAGTAAAAATAATATTTCCAAGAGAAAAATATCTTAGCCCACCCGCCAAACTACTTATTTCATTTAATTTATAATACCCTGTAATATGAGATAATGATATATCCGGAACTAACTTACTTAACCACGGTGTATAAGAAATTGCAAAAGCACCTCCTTCTTCTAAAAAAGCTAATTTAGCTGAATTCCAATGTATTGAGTGAACATCAGGTGTAGTTGCAGCACCTACATCTCCCATAGCTCCCGATCTAGAATCTGGAGAAATTGTTAAAAATGGAACTGCTGAAGTAATAGTATTTAAATTGTCACCAAAAGATGTCGTGCTTTGTGAAAAAAGTTGACAACAGAATGCTGTAATTAAAAAGAAAAATATGTGTTTCATGAATGAATTTATTGCAAATTACTACTAAACAACGCGGAAATTAGTTTAATATTACTAGTTTTTCAAATTTTTCCACCTTTTCTCCACTATCTACAGATTTGACTAATACTTTGTAAATATAGACACCTTTTCCTAATTTATCCCCAAAATCATCCAAACCATCCCAAGTAATTGATTCATCTCTAAATCCAAGATTAATGATGTTGTTTTTTAATGTTTTAACTAATTTTCCACTTACAGAAAAGATTTGAATCATAACATCTAATTGTTGATTCGGACGATTATGCTCAAATGAAAATTTAGTAAAATTAGAAAATGGATTAGGATAATTTAAAAGATGTTTTAAAGCCATTTCTTCTGATTGAGAAACAATAAATGATAAATCCTTTTGATTAGAATTATTATATACATCCCAAACTTTTAAATTTAAAACATGTATACCTTCAGATAAATTAGATAAAGAATATCTTAACACTCCAGATTGATATGTGTTTAAATCTGCTTCATAATAATCATTAAGAATATATGGGTTATTAGACATATTATCTATAATGGCTACTATATCATGCCCAAGACCTGTGCCAACAGTATTAATCCCAGAAAGATCAAAAACTTTAGCAATTAATTCAGGATTTGAGTCAGTCATCCCTCCATCAACAAAAGTTGTATCATTCATAAATAATTGAATAGATGGCCCAATATCATCAATAGATGCATTTGTATTTACACCTCCTATTAATAATTCTTCAAAAGCTCCTGTTGCATCAACACCTAAAGAATCATCATATGCATAATAACTTAACTTAGAATGACCATATTGATATGGTATGTCTTTTGGAACAATAAATTCATACTCAAAAAAAGTATTAATAACATCTACTTTACCCTTATAAATAATATTTTTTTGCAAATCAAATTCAAAAGGAGATTCTAAAAACCCATCATTATTTAATGTTTGCAAAACATTTGATTTACCAAAAACAGTAACATAAAGCACTCCATTATTAATCCCATCTTTTACCTGCCCAAACACCTTGACTTTACTAAGAGCGTTAATCGTATCTGTTAATATCTTATTTTCTCCCTTAATAGAATTATTATCAACTAAAAAAACACTGTTAGTTTGAATATTATGTTTAGGATAAGAGATTTTTAATGCCGGGTCTCCTAATAACGCAAACTTTCGTTTATTAACAGTATTCCCTAAAGAGGGATCATTTTTAGCATTTTTCATAATTTCCCCCATTGTATTTTCTTCAGAAGAAGAATCTAAAATATAATTATAAAGAGAGTTTGTAATATAATATGCACTAATTTCATTAACTGTTCTAGAAGTGCTAAATAACGAAATTGCCCCACCATTAGAATTTAAAAATAACAACTCTCCTGCAGAAACTCGCTCAGGGTCATCAAATCTAGAGAATTCACAAGTAGCCGTAACAAAGACTGGTAATTTTTCAAAGTTTTCAAAATTATTAATTGCTGAAAGTTCTAGAATTCTTTCCGATGCCCAACCTACCTCACCACCATGTCCAATATAATTTACAATTAAAACACCATTACTAATTAAATCAATAATTTTTTGATTAACATCAGGGTATCTTTCTCCTCCAGCAGTAGATTCTTGTTGAAAAGCATCTGAATATATTTTGTCAACATTAACCCATGCATAATTAGTATCTACCTTTACCGCTAATGCATCTGCATGAATTAATAAATTATCTTCCCAGCCTTCATCAACATCGTCCGAAATAAAACAAACTTTATTTTTCCAATCCCCAAAACTATTTTCTGTATAATTAATAATCTTATCAACTACATCTATAGCCTCTTGATTAGTAGAAACTGTAAGCCTTCCTATTCCTATATCTATTAAATCATCAGTTAATGTATTACTAGAGCCTTCCATTTCATCTAACATTCCAAAAAAATCATCCGAACAATAAGATAATTTAATATTATCCGATCTATAAGATTGAAATGTTGGAACAAAATTAGTATTTGGTTCTTTTATGTCTTTATAGTCATACGAAGCGTCCCCAAATAATAATAAGTTTTTAGGTAGGTTTTTTTCATTATTATTAAAATAGAACATTCTAACAAAATCTCTAATTGCAACGGGGTCTTGACTACCTGAACTAAATTCATTATAAATTTGATCTGTAGTTGCAACTACAACAGAAATACTATCAAGATTGACATGAAAATCTGCTAATCTTTCTGCTTGATTTAAAAAATTTGGATGGGTAATTATAATTAAATCTGCTTGATTATAACTGTGTAAATTTTGATTAAAAATTTGACCAAAAAATTGAGGTGGCTCAAAATCTAAAGTCCTTACACAAACAAACTCAGACAAAGTATCTAACGATGTAGCAAAAAATATTTGTTCCGGGACCCCAATCTCTAAAGATTGAAGTAGATTATGTTGTTTAACATTTAAAGGGTCTGTAACATTAAAAACATACTCTGCATCATCTGGTAAATCAAAAATTGTAAACCCACTAGTATATGCTTTTTGTCTAAAGTTGAATTGATTTTCAAATGGAGCCCAATCTAATTTTCGTTTATAATTTAATTCTATATAATCTAACCAAGCTAATGCAGATGGATTTCCATTATTTTTATAATTCACTGTAACCTCTCCATTCCAATTTTGGAATGAAAATTGTGAATCTAAATCTAATTGAATATTTTCTTCTAAAGCCTCATAATAATAATCATTCGAAGTCTCTGGTGGAATTTCTAATGAGAAAAATGTAGTTTGATTATCAAGTTTAAAATCAAATTCTGTAGAAACAGAAGATCTTGCTGCAACACGAGCTCGAAATGAAATACTGTCTAAAACTTCAGCTTTAGCTAAATCAAAAATATATTGATTAGTGTTGCCAAAATATTCTCCAAACCACTGTTGACCTGTTTTTACTAAATTATACTGCTCATTTTCATGAAAACTATAATCAATAAACGAATTAACATGATTTTGAGTTTCAGTAGGAACACTTAGAATGTCCAAATCCGTCACCTCTTGATATTCAATGTTTTTAGTTGGATTATTATTTACTGTTAAAAAGTAAAATGTATTATTTGAATATATATTCTGAATGTGCTTGTAATGATTCATTACTGAATCAAATGCCCATATGTTTGGATTTTGACCATAAAAAAGAATTTTTTCTCCATCATCAAAATAAGAATCTTCATTTCCAAAAAAATAAATAGCCAATTGCTCTAAGTCATCAACTCTGTATTTAAAATTTTCCTCTGGCAACATACCTCCTGGCTTACCAAAAACTTTAATGTTTCTTGGGTCTATTGATTCCACATCAATCCCTATAGACTGTAAAAAAGATTTATTTATTTCATAAAAGCCATCTTTTTGAACTCCTATTTTATACCAATCACCAGAGGACAAAACAGAGTTTGTGTTAAAATTAAATTTAGTTTGAGCCTTCAAACTATTTAGAGGTTTTATTTTTATTTTAAATGATTTTAAAAAATACACTCCATCTGCCTTTTTAGTGTATGGAAATATTTTTATTGTAATGAAATTCTTTTTTTGATATTGATTTAGCATATATTCGTATTCCAGCTCGAGTGGTAGAGTACAGAAAAAATTAGACTTTTCAATTAAAATATATTCTTTATCAATTATCTCAATATCAAAATCACTGAGAGAGGTTTCTATTCTTTCAAAATAACTCATACATGGATTATTCTCCTCATAGAAAGAGTTTGTGAAATCTTGAATTTCAATATAATTGTCATTATATATAATCTCTTTATATCCTAAAAAATCAATAGCACGATTATATTCTTGACAAAAAAGATTTGTCACAAATAAAAATAGACAAAGACAAAAAAGTCGCATTTGTAAAAATATTCAATTTAAAACTAAAACGCTTATTGTTTAATTGTATTTTACAATTTACATAAGATAGTTATGAAAATAAAAAAAAATAACATTTTCGTTGTTATATTAATTTTGTATAATTGTTATAGACTTGAATTATCGTAAATGAAAAAATATATATTTTTAATATTAGGCTTCTTCTTTTTTTCTTCTTCTTATAGTCAAGATCCACATTTTACTCAATATTACGCAAACCCTTTATTCTTAAATCCTGCTTTAGCAGGAGGAGAATATTGTCCTAGAATTATAACAAATTACCGAAATCAATGGCCTATGATGGCAGGTAATTTTGAAACTTATAGTGCATCTTTTGATTTAACACTGGAGCCAATTCATGGCGGCCTTGGTTTATTAGTTCTTCATGATGATGCAGGAAATGGAACCATAAAAAGTACTTTTGCTAGCTTAATATATTCTTATCACACTAAAATCACACAAAAAATAGATTTATTAACTGGTTTTCAAGTAAGCAGTCATCAACGAAGTTTAGATCCAAACCTATGGTTTGGTGACCAAATTGATGAAATATATGGATTCGTTTATCCAACACAAGATGACATTGTAAATGGCGGCATTATTTCAAAAAGTTATTTGGATTTTTCTATAGGGACATTAATTTCTTCTAATTCATTTTTTTTAGGACTAGTTGCTCATCACTTAACAGAACCTGAAGAAGCTTTTCTAGCTGAAGGTAAATTATCAATGAAAAAAACTATTCATGGGGGTGCCGTAATAAAAATTAATGAAGCTGTTACTCAAACTTCTGGATTACTTTCCGGAAATACTTACCTAATTCCTAATTTTTTATTTAAAACTCAAGCACAAACTGAACAAATTAATATTGGCACAACTATAACTAATAATATTTTATCTGCAGGAATTGCTTATAGAAGAAGTTTTATGAATTCTGACGCACTACTTTTAGTATTCGGATTTCAAAAAGATGCATTAAAAATAGGATACAGCTATGATTTCACTTTATCTGGATTAACTAGTAGTACCGGAGGTGCACATGAAGTATCATTAAGAATTCAATTACCTTGTATTCCAAAAAAGATTATTCTTAATCCTATAAAATGCCCTAAATTTTAATTATTTTAGTAAATTGTGTGCAATATTCACATTAAACCTAATGTTATATAACATATAAAAGACGGAAAAAATGAAAAATTATAACTTAATAGTCAGTCTAATTATTATATCATTTATTTCTTTTAGCTGCTCTAGTAGTCAACAAGGGCCTAAATCAGGAAAAAAAGCATCATCAAGTAAAACAGGATGGCACTATAATGATAGAGACTTTGGAGGATTTGAAGTAAATCTAAAATATAAAGGCTTTCAACCTCCTGTTCCAGGAATGGCCTTCATTGAAGGAGGAACCTTTATGATGGGACAAACAGAAGAAAATATTATGCAAGATGGAAGTGCAACAAGGCCAAGAGCTGTTACGGTAACATCTTTCTGGATGGACCAAACAGAAGTAACAAATGTAGATTATAGAGAATATACGGATTGGATGAAATTAGTTTTTGGAAATGGAGGTAATGAAGGACCCGCTAGAGATGAAGAAGAATATTTTATTTTATATGATCGAAGTTTACCTGACACAACTGTTTGGAGAAGCAAATATGGATATAATGAACCTATGGTAGAAAATTATTTTCGCCACCCTGCTTACAATAATTACCCTGTTGTTGGAGTTAGCTGGGAACAAGCTATGGCTTATTGTGAATGGAGAACTGATAGAGTAAATGAAAAAAGATTATGTGATGAGATTGGTGTAGACATAGAAAAATATAGAGAAGGAGGTGGTGTTGATAATCCTGAAGAATACTTCAGCACTCAAAGATATTTAAAGGATCCTGATTACAATCTGAACAATTATGTTGACAAGAAAAAATCAAAGAAAAAACAAGTTGCTGGAAAAAACCCAAAACCAGATTTAGCTGCTAGAGAAGGAAAAAAAGGAAAAAAGAGTAAAGATAAAAGTAGAAAAATTAGAATTGAAGATGGGGTATTTGTCCCTAATTTTAGACTGCCAACGGAAGCAGAATGGGAGTATGCAGCATTGTCTTTAATTGGAAACTCTCATGAAGATTATGTCAGAGAAAATAAAATTTACCCTTGGAACAGACATTCTGTAAGAGATAATATAAAATCAACTCAAGGACAAATTTTAGCAAATTTTAAAATTAGTCAAGGTGATTATATGGGATACGGAGGATATCATAATGATGTAGGAAGCCTAACCACTCCTGTAAGATCATTTATGCCTAATGATTTTGGTTTATATGATATGGCAGGGAATGTAGCTGAATGGACTTTGGATGTTTACAGGAGAGAAACCGGGAAACTTGATGATGTAAATCCACATCGAGGAAACACATGGTCAGATCTTGTTTACAGAGATGTAGATGGCTCTCCACAAGCAGAGCCTTTTAGAGTTAGTGATATTGATACTGAAGAATTAGCTATAGCATATGGATATGAGTGGAACGAAGAAAACGGAACTGTACAATACGATATAGATGTCCGACCTAACGATTTTGTTAAATTACCCGTCGACTTTAATGCCTCAAAGACAGATTTAAAATGGAAAATGGACCCAAAACTATCTGCTGGTAAAAATGCAGATTATAACAATCCCGATTCTCCTAGAAGAAATTATAGCTCTTCAAATAATTCAGGTGATAGAGATGGAGAAGGAGATGCAGGAGGTGTATATCAAAAAGGATCCTTTGGAAACTATTCCTATGGAAAAAATAGTTTAGTAAATAACTATGCGAGAGTTTACAAAGGAGGGGGATGGAAAGATGATGCATATTGGCTTTCTCCTGGAGCTAGAAGGTTTATGAATCAAGACTTAGCTGCAGAATTTATTGGCTTTAGATGTGTGTTAGATCACATGGGATGGGAGTCAAGTAAAGACCAAAAAAGACCTCGGACAAAAGCAAAAGTAAAAAGAAAATAAAATTCTTTATAAAAAGGTCTAGAATTTCTAGACCTTTTTATTTTTGATCAAAAAAATATGAATATTGATCTTCTTTACTCTAAGTTTTTAACATTAAATAAAATATCCACTGACACTCGAAAAGATATTAAAGGAAGTATCTTCTTTTGTTTAAAAGGACCTAATTATAATGGAAATCAATTTGCTCATGAAGCACTAAAAAAAGGAGCTGAAATAATAATCATTGATGAAAAGCAACAGAAAAATAAAGAGAAATTTATATTAGTAGATAGTGCTTTAAAGTGTTTGCAAAATTTAGCCAAAAAACATCGTGAAAAATTAAAAATTCCTGTTTTAGCCATAACAGGAACAAATGGAAAAACTTCTACAAAAAATTTAATTTTTGATGTTCTTAATAAAAAATTTAAAGTAAAGAAAACTATTGGAAATCTTAATAATCATATTGGTTTACCTTTATCAATATTATCTATAAATAAAAGTCATGATTTTGCTGTTTTAGAATTTGGCGCAAGTAAATTAGGTGATATTGCTGAGCTTTGTGAGATTGGAAAACCAAATTATGGATTAATAACCAATGTTGGGAAGGCTCATCTGGAGGGGTTCAAAACTGTTCAAAATATAATTAAAACAAAAACTGAACTTTGGAAATATTTAATTCAAAACAATGGTGTAATTTTTTTAAATATGGAAGATGACTTTTTACTTAAAACTTTTTCTAAAAAAAAGACATTTTCAACATACAAAAAAACTATAAGTTATGGAATTAAGCATAATAAACTAAAACTTCTTTCAGCATCACCATTTCTAGAATTTACATGGAAGGAGAAATTAATAAAAACCAAAATTATTGGAGATTACAATCTAAATAATATTATTACATCTATAGCTGTAGGAGAATATTTTAAAGTAAATCAAAAAAGCATACAAAATACTTTTCAAAACAATTCATTTAACAATAATAGATCTGAATTAATTAAAACAAAAAAAAACAAAGTCATATTAGATGCTTATAATGCTAACCCCTCCAGTATGGAATTTTCTATTAAAAGTTTTATAAATATAGAATCAAAAATGCCAAAAACTTTAATTATAGGAGATATGTTAGAATTAGGAGAAAGCTCTCAAAATCTACATCAAGAATTAGTTGAATTTTTAAAAAAACAAAAACTAAAAACCTGTATACTTGTTGGAGAAATTTTTAATCAAATAAATTGTGATTTTTTAAAATTTAAAACCACCAAAAGTTTAGAGGATTTTTTAAAAACGAACCCCATAGAAAAGAACTTAATATTAATAAAAGGCTCTAGATCATTGAAACTAGAAAATATTAAAAAAAATTTATAGAACTATCTTCTTTTCCCTCTCTCTTGCATCCTTCTTTGTCTTCTACTTAAAGGAGGATTGTTTCCAGTAGAAACATTTCTTTGATTTGAGGCACTTCCTTTTCGAGGATTATTTATTTTTAACTCCTCACCCCTCTCTGCTTTCCCAAATTCAGATTGAATTTTCGCCTCAGAAATTTGGTCTTTATCTCGAGATGGCAATTGGGCTTTAAATAAAAACGATACTGTTTCTGCATTTATTTTATACAACATATCCTCAAAAAGCTTGAAAGATTCAAATTTGTAAATTAATAAGGGGTCTTTTTGTTCATATACAGCACCTTGAACAGATTGTCTTAAATCATCCATTTCCCTTAAATGCTCCTTCCAATATTGATCAATAAATGACAACACTATACATCTTTCGAAATCTTTAATAATACTTTCTCCTTTAGTATTATGAGACTCCTCTAAATTAGCAATCACATTTAATCCTCTTTTACCATCTGAAAATGGTATAATAATATTTTTATAATTATTTTTTTGATCTAAATAAATAGAATTAACAACTGGAAAAGCATCTTCTTTTATTTTCTCAGTTTTTTTTCTATAACTATTAAAAATATACTTATATAATTTTTTTTCTAATAAGCTTGATTCAGTATTTTTAAAATCATTTATTTGTATTGGACATTCTAATGAAAATATTTTTAAAAATTCATTTTTAAAAAGTGTAAAATCCTTAGAGTCTGTATGTTTATCTAATAATAACGAAATCATATCCTTAAAAGAGTTGGATAGATCTAAAGATAATTTTTCACCCATTAAAGCATTTTTTCTCCTTTTGTAAATATTCTCTCTTTGTTTATTCATTACATCATCATACTCAAGTAATCTTTTTCTAATACCAAAATTATTTTCTTCAATTTTTTTTTGCGCTCTTTCAATTGATTTAGTAATCATTCCATGTTGTATAACTTCTCCCTCTTTATGCCCCATTCGATCCATTAATTTTGCTATTCTATCAGAACCAAAAAGTCGCATTAAATTATCTTCTAAAGAAACAAAAAATTGAGATGAGCCAGGGTCTCCTTGTCTACCTGAACGCCCTCTTAATTGCCTATCAACTCTACGAGAATCATGTCTCTCTGTTCCTAAAATAGCTAAACCACCACTCTCTTTAACACCTTCTTCTAATTTAATATCTGTTCCCCGGCCTGCCATATTAGTTGCAATTGTAACAGATTTTACATTCCCTGCTTCAGCTACAATATCCGCTTCTTGCTTATGCATTTTAGCATTTAAAACATTATGTCTAATGTTAGATCTTTTTAAAACCCTACTAATTAATTCCGAAATCTCAACTGAAGTAGTACCAACTAAAACAGGCCTATTCTGATTATTCAGTTCAATTATTTTCTCAACAACAGCATTATACTTTTCTTTATTTGTTTTATAAACTAAGTCATTTTCATCTTCTCGAAGAATAGGCTTATTAGTAGGAACCTCAATAACATCTAATTTATAGATATCCCAAAATTCTCCTGATTCAGTAGAGGCTGTACCAGTCATTCCGGAAAGCTTATTATACATTCTGAAAAAATTCTGTAAAGTAATTGATGCTAGTGTTTGTGTTGATGCTTCTATTTTACAATTTTCTTTTGCTTCAATAGCTTGATGCAAGCCGTCAGAATATCTACGACCATCCATAACTCGACCTGTTTGCTCATCAACAATTTTCACTTTATTTTCCATAACAACATATTCTATATCCTTTTCAAATAAAGTATAAGCTTTTAATAATTGGTTTAATGTGTGAATACGCTCACTCTTAATAGAAAAATCTTGTATTAATTGGTTTTTTTTAATCTCTGCCGCTTCTTTATTTTCTAACTGATCTAACTTTGCAATTTCCAACCCTATATCAGGTAAAATAAAAAAATCTTTCTCCTTAGAGAAATTTGATAAAAAATCTATTCCTTTATCAGTAAGTTCAGTAGAGTTATTTTTTTCATCAATGGTGAAAAATAATTCATTATCAATTATGTGCATTTCCTTTCCTTGGTCTTGCAAATATTTATTTTCGGTTTTTTGAAGCAAAGTTTTCATTCCATCTTCACTTAAAAATTTAATCAATGACTTATTCTTAGGAAGACCTCTAAATATTCTAAATAATTTAACTCCGGCCTCTGTTTTCTTGTCACTAGAAATTAAACTTTTTAAATCTAAAAACTCTTCACTAACAAAATCCTTTTGAGCTTTGACTATTTTTTCAATTAATGGTTTTAAATTTTGGAAGCCCTCATTTCTTTGTTGTTTAACTGCTCCGGAAATAATCAGTGGAGTTCTTGCGTCATCAATTAAAACAGAGTCGACCTCATCTACAATAGCGTAATTAAGTTTTTTCTGAACCAAATCTTTTTTTGAACTAGCCATATTATCTCTCAAATAATCAAAGCCAAATTCACTATTAGTCCCATATGTTATATCAGATTTGTACGCATTACGTCGTTCTTCAGAATTTGGAGCATGATTATCTATGCAATCAACACTTAATTGATGAAACTCAAATAATGGACGCATCCACTCAGCATCTCTCTTAGCTAAATAATCATTTACTGTAATCACATGAACACCAAAAGAAGATAATGCATTTAAATATATAGGCAGTGTCGCCACAAGCGTTTTTCCTTCTCCTGTTTGCATTTCCGCAATCTTTCCTTCATGTAAAACAATCCCCCCCATTAATTGAACATCATAATGAATCATGTCCCATTTTTTTAAAACACCTCCAGACTCCCAGGTAGTATTCCAAATAGAATTTTTTTCAGAAATCTTAATATAATCTCTTTTTTCAGCTAATTTTTTGTCAAAAATTGTAGCTTGAGTTTCAAGAGATTTATTTAAGTAAAATCGTTTTGCCGTTTCTTTCATTACCGCAAAAGCATCTTCTTTTATTTCATTTAAAATATTTTCAACTTTATTATAAATAATCTTATTTAACTCCTCAATTTCTTTATAAACTTCTTCATTTGGTTGTAAAAGAAATTCATTAGTATTTATCTTTTGATGTAATTCTTCTAAAGATTTATTTTCAGATTTTACAGATTCATTAATTAATTTTTTAAAATTTATTGTTTTATCTCGAAGCTCGTCATGTGAAAGGTCTTTGAGAAGATCATACTTTTCATTTATTTTTTCAGCAAAAGGAGATAGTTTTTTAAAATCTCTAGAAGATTTTGTTCCAAAAAAATTAATTATAGAATTTAAAAAAGGCATACTTATTAATTTTAATTAATACTCCTCTTCATTCCATAAAAAATCTTCTTCAGAAGGATAATCTGGCCAAATATCTTCAATAGTATCATAGATTTCAATACCCCCATCTTCTAAAGCCTGTAGATTTTCTATTACTTCAGCTGGAGCGCCTGTTCTTATCGCATAATCTATTAATTCATCTTTACTTGCTGGGAAAGGAGCATCACTAAGATAAGAAGCTAATTCTAAAGTCCAGTAAGACATAATATATTGGTTTAATTTGCAAATTTACTTTTTTTAAGCTTTTTAACAAGAATTTTGTTTTTTATTTATTTTTCCCAAAAAAGTTCATTTTGTTTTGATTTGAATAATACAAAACGACTTGAGACAAATAAAAAGTCTGACAACCTATTTATATAAATCAATAAATTTTCATCTAATTCTTCTTGTTTATTCAAAAAAGTTATTCTTCGTTCACATCTTCTACAAATAGTTCTGCTAATTTGAAAATGAGAACTAGCAATCGTTCCACCAGGTAAAACAAAACGAGTTATAGATGGGATTTGACTTTCTATTTCATCTATTATTTTTTCTAAATCTAAAATGCAAGAATCTGATATTAGAAAATCTTGTTTTTCTTTTCGCTTTTCGTTTGTTTGTGCTAAATAAGACCCGACCTTAAATAAAATATTTTGAGATTTTATCAAAAAATTAAATAAGAAATCTATCTTTTTTATTTCTTCAATTGATCTTAATAAACCAAAATAACTATTCAATTCATCTATAGAACCATATGCCTCAATTCTATGATCATGCTTGTCGATATTATTCTGACCAATAATAGAAGTCTTCCCCTTGTCTCCTTGTTTAGTATATATTTTATAACTCATCTTCATTTAATTTTTTAGGCCTATCCAAAACTTGAGGTTGAAAACCTATTTCCATGTCTCCTGAACTAATTTTAATAACATCTTTATCAATTTTTTTAAACTCAGAAGAAGCCTCATTATACTTATTAACTACAGTTCCTAAATGATTTCCTAATCTTTGAAGGCAATCTTCATATGCTTTTAAATGATTAGTTAAATTATATAAATTCTTTTTTATAATTTCTATATTTTCCTCCATTTTCAATTCATTTAAAGCTTTTAAAGCTGTCTGTAAATATGGAAAAAGAGACATTGGAGACACAATCATTACTTTTTTTTGGAAAGCATATTCAATTAAATTTTGTGAATTAACTTCTAAAGTTCCTACTTTATTACTTAATAAACTTTGATACAACCCATCAGCTGGAATAAACATAAAAGCATACTCTGTTGTTTTTTCTTTAGGCCGAATATACTTTGCTGTTTCATTAATTCTATTTTTTATATCTTTTTTGAACTCATTTTCAAAATCTTTTTTTCTGTCAGGGTTATCTTCTTCTACCATTTTGTTATAATTTTCTAAAGAAAATTTAGAGTCAATTGGTACTATAAAATCATTGTAAAACAAAACTGCATCAACTTTGTCACCATTTTTAAATGAATATTGCATTTCATAATGATCTGGCGGCAAGACATTCGCTAATAAATTATTAAGCTGAATTTCTCCAAAAATACCACGCTGCTTAGGGTTTTGAAGAATTTTCTCTAAACTTTTCATTTGCTCTGTAAAACTTAACACTTGTTTATTAGTAGTCTCAAGACCTTTTAACCTTTCTGAAACACTGGTAATTATATTTGCGGTATCCTTAAACTGCTTTTGTAAACTGTCTTTAGTATGTTTTTGAAAATCATCCATTCCTTTGTGAATACCATCTAATTTTTCTTGAATTTCTTTTCTATTAGCCCCACTTGTTGACTCAACACTCTTTCTCATTTTTTCAATCTCATCTCTAAGTTGCTTGTTCATTTCAAACAAAAGCGCAGTAGTTTCATTCTCTTTTGGTTTTTGTAATTGGAAATACAAAAAAATTGCTATGAATAAAATTAATACTAGAATAAATAAAATTATATACTCCATAATAAATGATTAGATTTTAAAAAGAGAAAGTGCGGATAGAGGGAGTCGAACCCACACACCTTTCGGCACTAGATCCTAAATCTAGCGTGTCTACCAGTTCCACCATATCCGCATTTCATACAATAGAACAAATCTATAACTATTTATAAAGAGGACAAAAAATAGAATTACTTTATTTCAAATTAATAATTTATATCTTAAATTCACTTAATAATGATTATATTTTTTTTAAATGATAACAATTAATCCAAAAAATACCGAAACTAAAATTGTGCAAGAATTTTTACTTAGCTCAGTTGGACCAAGGCCTATTGCTTTAGCAAGCACAATTGACAACAATAATGTTCCTAATTTAAGTCCATTTAGTTTTTTTAATGTTTTTAGTGGCAACCCCCCTGTATTAATATTCTCTCCTGCAAGAAGAATCCGAAATAATACTGAAAAAGATACTTTACGAAATTTAAAAGAAATTAAAGAAGTAGTTATTAATGTAGTTAATGAAGATATCGCAGAAAAAATGGTTCTTTCTAGCTTAGATTACGCTAGTGATATTGATGAATTTATAGAATCTGGATTTACACATTTAAAATCTGATTTGATAAAGCCATTTCGAGTAAAAGAATCTCCAGTACAAATGGAATGTAAAGTAAAAAAAATCATAAGTTTAGGAGAAAAGGGAGGAGCTGGGAATCTAATTATTTGTGAGATATTATTAATTCATGTTTCTGAAAAAATACTAAACGAAAATAAAAAAATTGATCAGGAAAAAATTAATTTAATAGGTAGACTAGGCTTTAATTGGTATATTAAAAGTTCTAAAAAATCACTTTTTGAAATAAAAAAAAATAATATCGTAAAATGAGCTCACTAATAATAAAAGGAAATCTAACAAAAAAGTTAGAACCCGAAACTATTTCAGGGAAAGAAGGAAAAATATGGAAAAAACAAAATTTCATAATTAATACTGGAGCTCAATTTAATTCAGAAATATGCTTTCAGCTTTTTGGAGAAGAAAGAATAGAAATGCTAAAGAGATTTAATATTAATGACAATATTGAGGTTTCTTTTAATTTATACTCTAAGAAATTTAATGACCGGTATTTTCATAATATTGATGCTTGGAAAATTGAAAACGCTATGGATGAAAATCCAGAAGTTAAAAGCCCGAAAGAAGAAAACCCATTCTAAAAAATGTCAGCTGTAAAATTCATCGAAACTGTTTTTCGAAACTTTTTTCCATCACCTTTTACTATTGCAATCTTTTTAACATTACTCATTATTCTTATAGCTACATTATTCACGGATGAATCTATTGGAAATATAATCTATGGCTGGGAAAAAGGACTATGGAATTCTGGATTATTAAGCTTTACTACTCAAATGATGTTAATGTTAGTTTTAGGCCATTCTGTTGCGTTAACAAAAGTGGCATCCAGAAGCATCTCTCATATTACGAAATTTTGTCGTAACACCTCTTCTGCCGCATCAATAGTTTCATTTTTCTCAATATTAATCAGTCTTTTTAATTGGGGATTAGGATTAATATTTGGGGCTATTTTAGCTAGAAAAGTAGGTGAAAGTAGTATGGAAAATAATATAAAAATTAATTATCCTTTAATTGGAGCAGCTGGTTATTCTGGATTAATGGTTTGGCACGGTGGACTTTCTGGATCTGCCACCTTAAAAATTTCAGAAAAAAATCATTTTAATGAAATTATATCTAATGAATCCCTAATTAAAGCTCTACCTGAAAATATTGATTTTAGCAACACTGTTTTTTCTAATATGAACATTTTTGTAAGTCTATTATTAATAATATTTATCCCCACATTATTTATGATAATTGGAAAGATAAGTAAAAAAGAATCGACTGTAAAACTAAAAAAATTGTCTCTCGAAAAACCTTTTCAAGAAAAAGGAGAAAAATTTTTAGCAGAAAAACTAGATGGATCTAATTTTTTAGGAACCTTCATCGGTGGTAGTATATTACTATTATCAATAGGGAAAATATTTATAAGTGAATCACTTGAATTCATTAACCCTAATTATATAAACTTGACACTTTTTGGATTAGCACTATTCTTACATTCGAATATTAATAATTTCTTAAAATCTATAAGTATAGCTATAAAAGGAGCTTCTGGGATTTTGATACAATTTCCATTATATTTTGGAATCATGGGTATTATGACAGCATCTGGATTAGTCTCTATTTTTTCTGATTTTTTTGTAAGAATATCAACAGATTTTACTTATCCGATATATACAATGATAAGCGCAGGAATAGTAAATATCTTTGTCCCTAGTGGAGGTGGGCAATGGGCTGTACAAGCACCTATAATATTACAAGCTGCCTATGAATTATCTGTTCCTTTTGAAAAAACAATCATGGCATTTGTTTATGGAGATCAATTAACAAATATGTTACAGCCCTTTTGGGCCTTACCTCTTCTTGGAATCACTGCTTTAAAAGCACGCCAAATTTTACCTTATACAATATTAATAATGCTTTGTGGTTTATTTATATTTTTACTAGGTATTATTTTGTTTTAATATCCATGAGATCTCTAAAAAAATTACCTAAAGACATAAACGACAAAACCAATAAAACAATACAAAAACCTGGAAAAATAGCAGTAAATGGATTGTCAACTAAAATAAATAAATAATGATTTTTTATAATAGTTCCCCAAGATGGGATAGGTGGCTGAACTCCTAATCCCAAAAAGCTTAACCCAGATTCTAATAATATGGCTGTAGCAAAATTTGCAGTAGAAATTACAATAATAGGATTAATAATATTTGGAAAAATATGTTTAAATATAATTCTACTATTACTATATCCTAATGATTTAATTGCCTTTACATATGGCTTTGATTTAATCTTTAAAACCTCTCCTCTAGTAACACGAGCAACCTCAACCCACATAGTAAAACCAATAGCTAAGAAAAGTTGCCAAAAACCTTTTCCTAAAACTAAACTCAAAGAAATAACTAATAATAAAGTTGGTATAGACCAAATAACATTAATTAACCATTGTATTAAAACATCAATTTTTCCACCAAAATAACCAGCCATTAAACCTAAAAACAAACCTATAACTAAAGAAATCAAAACAGAAAAAAAACCTACAGCAAGAGACAATCTAGAACCTAAGATAATTCTGCTTAATAAATCTCTTCCAAATTTATCTGTTCCTAAAAAAAAAAAATTTGAATGAATTACACTAGTATTATTAAATATCAGTTTTTCAATGTGTTTTTTTTTAAAATTATTATTTTCTAAATCATTTGTATATTCAATAAAAAAAACTGTATCATTTCTTAACTTATACTTATGAATAGGAATTTTCTTATAGCTTAACTTTTCACCAAACAACAATTTGTTAAAAAAATTATTATTCGTTTTGTTTGTCTTTTCAAATAAATAGTTAACTCTAAACCCTGGGGGTTTTTTAGCTATTGATAGCTCAATCTCATTTGACATATTAGTATTTTGAGGTATTAAATAATAAGCAAATACAGATAAAAAAACAAAGATAAAAATTACACCCCCACTTATAATTGGAATAGAATTTAATATCAAAAACTTTATAATATTTTTAAATAACAACTTATATTAAGTTAATTATATTAAAGATACAATTAATACTTGTGTATCTTTAATATATGATTAATAGCAGGCCTGAAGAATCAAAAATAATTTTAGGAATTGACCCCGGAACAAACATATTAGGATTTGGTATAATTAAATTAAAAAATAAAAAAATTACACTTCTAGATTTAAATGTTTTATTACTAAATAAAATTAAAGATCCTGATATTAAATTAAAAATGATTTTTGAAAAAATTTCTTATTTAATTGACAATTTCAATGTTGATGAAGTTGCAATTGAAGCTCCATTTTTTGGAAAAAACATACAATCAATGTTAAAATTAGGAAGAGCACAAGGTGTTGCAATTATTGCTTCTATAAAAAAGGAAAGAAAAGTATTTGAATATGCTCCAAAAAAAATAAAATTAGCTGTAACAGGATCTGGAAATTCTTCTAAAAATCAAGTTTCCTCTATGCTAATGAATATGTTAAATATAAATAAAAAGCCATCATATTTTGATGCAACTGATGGTTTGGCCGTTGCAGTATGCCATGCTTTACAAAAAAAAACAATTTTTAAAAATTCTGCTAAAAATAAAAAAATGAATTGGGGGGATTTTTTAAAAAATAATCCCGATAGGTTAGGCTGATAAATTTATTTCTTCTGATATCTTTTTTGCAATTAATTTCAGTTCATGTTTTTTTATTACTTTTTTATTATTAAAATCCATATCATCTATATGGTTAATTGGTATTAAATGAATATGAGCGTGAGGTATTTCAAAGCCAATGACAGAAACTCCTATCCTTTTACAATTAAAAGTTTTTTTCATAGCAATAGAAATTTTACGAGCAAAAGAAAATACTGAAGTATAAGTATTTAAAGGAAGGTCAAAAATATTATCTACTTCTAATTTTGGAACAACTAAAACATGTCCTTTTTGAATTGGCATAATGTCCATAAAAGCAATACAATCCTCATTTTCAAAAACTATATCGGCAGGAATTTTTTTATTTATTATTTGAGAAAAAATAGAAGGCATTATCGTGAAATTTCAACAATTTCAAATTTCAATAAACCAGATGGTATTTGTATTTCGGCAATATCACCTTTTTCTTTAGTCAACAAACCTTTTCCAATTGGAGAATTTGCAGAAATTTTACCTTCAGATAAATTAGCTTCAGATTCTGAGACAAGTGTATACTCAAAAAGCTGTCCTGTGTCTATATTTTTTATTTTTACTGTACAGTATAACAAAACCTTAGAATCATCTAATTTAGATGTATCTAATATTCTTGCATATAATAGTTTTCCTTCTAATTCTGCTATTCTCATTTCAAGTAGACCTTGAGCTTCTTTTGCAGCATCATATTCAGCATTCTCTGACAAATCACCTTTGTCTCTTGCTTGAGCAATTTGATCAGATATTTTTGGTCTTTCAACAGAACATAAATAATCTAAATCTGATCTTAGTTTGTCAAAAGCCTCTTTACTGTAATAAGATATCTTATTCATAATTAACTGATTTTTATACTATATAAACTAGAAAAAACTTTATTTATTATTTTATAGATCTATTCTTGCTCCTACAGTGTGAACAGAGCTAAGTGGATTAGCTGATCGAAACGAATAATCTAAACTGAAATTTGTTTCTCCGGAAATTGGAATCTGAAATGAAAAACCACTAGAAAGTCCTGTGAAAGCTGTTGTTCTTCCTTGATTAAAATCCTTAAAAATCCCATCTTCAAAAGTATACCCAAACCTTAAAGCTAAATAATCTTTATATAAGTATTCTGTTCCAAATAAAAATTGATCTTTCGCAAATGAATTGGAAGTAAAATTAAGACATAGCATTACGGTATGTATATCATTAAATAAAAAATCATAAGAACCTCCAATATGTAACAACGCTGGTAATTCAAAATTTTCTGATCTAATCTCAAAAGTAGACTCATAACTTTCTCCCATTAGCGTCACATCATCACCATCACCATTAAAAGCCATCCCTGTCCCAATATTTTTTAAAGCAATTCCAAATTTTGCTTGATTTCTTGATCCAGTTTCATAATGAATCCCTGTATCAAAAGAAAATCCATTAGCTGCAATTTCAGCTGCAGATTCAGAGATTAGTCTTAAAGTCACACCTCCTGAAATACGATCAGTAAACTTCTTAGCATAAGATAAGCCAACATTCATAAACTGAGGAGAGAAAGTACCTAGTCCTCCATTTGGGTTTTGTTCAGTAGTTCTAACAATTTCACCAAAATCTAAAGACATAAAAGATATTCCCATAACTCCTGTATCTCCTACTTTTTGACCTACGCCAAAACTACTTATAGAAATATCTGCAAACCAAGAGGCATGAGAAAACATAATTTCAGTAGAGTTAGTTCCCGTTAAACCTGCTACATTTAAAAAAACTGATTCTATTCCTCTAATAGATGCAGTATTAGAGCTTGCTAAACCTGAACTTCTTGCCCAAGGATTAATTAAAAGCTCATAAGCACCTGCTTGACCAACACGCTCCTCTCCATCTGTTTGAGAATATGAATTATGGGTGTTTACTAATAGAAATACTAAGAAAAAAATTTTTACTAATTTATTTATTTTTTTGATCATAATAATTTTTTATATAAAAACTAATTAAAATGTGTTTAAGTCTATTGGCCTCATTGTACCAAACCATTTAATAACTTTCTCACCTATACCAGGTGCATCAATATGAATAATATATAAACCTGATGCAATCGGAATGCCATACATATTTTTCAAATCCCATTCAAACTCTGTCGTTTCAGCATCTTTAGACACTTGATTAATCAAAGTTCCATTGATAGAATAAATAGAAATTGTACATTCTCTTGGCAGGTTTATAATTTTAACTCTATTGTCTAACTGACTAGTTTCATAACTCGAAATACCATTGTATGGATTAGGAACCACATTAACCATTTCAAGTCCTTCTTTTTGTGTTTGTTCATCATTTAAAACAGTTAATATATCATTTGTGTTAAATCTATATTTAGGAAGCCCAGTATTAACCCCTGAGTCATTTCTTATTCCATACTTTTCCGTAACTCTAAGCTTATATCCAAAATCAGACCATTCTGAATTAAAACTAACATCTGTCCCCATAGTTCCCATAACCCAAGTTATTTTTGGAATTAATTTCTTCTTTCTAGATGCTAAGTTCCAATTATCAAATAAATCTTTATTTGTATTTAATAACTCATCATCACCTTGGTAAGGTGTATTTAAAACAAATACCCAATGTTTTCCACCTAAACAAATCTCATCTGCTGAAACATCAGAAAATGTACTCCAATCAGCTGTGCCAAGATTAATTCCAGTTATAGTTTGATCAACCCATATTTCATCTGATGGATTAAATATCATATCTGACCCATTTTGATTTGGAAAAGAAGAATCTTCGGAAAACATCATGTCCAATCTAATTCCTTTTGAAACATCAATAGCATATCCTGGGAACCAACCCCAGCCAGTTCCTGTTTCATCTGGATTTCCATTTTTATCTACTGAGCTTGATGTTCTTAAATCCCATTTTTTCGCATTATTAAATCCTGTTGGTGTTAAACTTCCATTACTTTCTATCATTTCTTCTGCCATTTCTAATATTGGCACTCTAGTCCAAAGAGATTTGTCAGAAGTAAAAATTATATCTACATTATTTAAACTATCTAAAGAACAATCTGATTTAAAATCTTTAAAAGCAGGGCCACAACCTATTGTGTCTCTAAAAGTAAAATCATTTGCCTCATATTCATGTTTATAATCACTAGAAAGTAATTTATACGGAGATATCAATCCGTTAGTTAAAACTTCAAAAACTGCATTTGGGTCTTCAGGTTCAGAAGGAGCTCCCTGATCACTGTATATACTAAACTGCCCTAAAACAGGATCTGTTTCCGGGTATGAAGTTGTGCCAGATCGTATCCAATCAAATGCATTTAAAATAGGTATATACTGAGGAAAACCATCTATATCTTGAATAAGTTGAATTGGAGACTCTTCAGTATTAGATTCAAAAACTTCAAAACCTAAAAAACCTTTATCTACTGCTTGACCCGAAGTCGGGCTAACAACATTTTTTAATGTAACTCCTAATCCCCATTCTGGAATTACTTGCTGCACTTGTTCCTGCATGGTATTAGATGAAGAAATTGTTATACTTTCTCCGTTTTCTATTTTTGTTAAATCCCAACTTGCATCAACTAAAACACCATCCTCAATAATTACATCTTTCATTTCAAAAACAAAATCAGCATCTGGAACAGAAAGAGGGTCAATAACAGAGATATCTATAGGTCCGCTATTTTCTAAATAAAAAATAGAGTCTGTGAAATTATTGTTTGCAATTTCATTCCTAGTATCATCATTGATTTCTAAAACAAATCCGCCATTCCCTGATCCAGATAATCCTATAATGGGCGGCCTCACCCCATACTCAGCATTAACTAAATTACCAGTCGCTTCGATTTTATGAGGAATCCCTGTATAAGTTTTAATATTTTTTCTACCTGCTAAATATGGTTTTTTCTGACCAACTGAACTTGCTGTATAAGGATCCGAGTTGTTAAATGGCGTATCTGTAGCATATTTTATATAATCATTATGAGCATAAGCTACAACCATAAAATGGTATGGTTTATTATTTACAAGGTCTGAATTTCCAGTAGCAAATTTATCTTCTGTAATTCTAATTGAATGAGAAAGTCCATCATTATCTGCTCCTAAAGTCATGTTTTGTGGAACAAATATATTTGGCCCCACAGACTCATCCAAATTATAATTCACTAAATCAGCTATTGGATTAGGATTGTCTCCTGGCTCAAACCCTACTATTGGTTGCCCATTTTCATCAAGAGATCTGTAGTTTTCAATATCACATTGAAAAACCATATAAGCTTTATTTGGATCATATAAATCATTGACCGATACTTGTTCATCTTTTAATTGAAAAACTTGATATCCTTCAAATCTATAATTACGATCTATTGGTATATCTTCGTAAACACCATCACCATCAAGATCCGCTAAAACATCAGAAATAAAAGGATCTTCTTCAATATATGAGCCGCCAAAATTATTTGAGTTTTCAGAATAAGTTAAATTCAAAATTAACTCTTCATCTAATTCAACAACTTCAACATCAGGAGCACTAGGCCCATCAATTACTTCAAAACAAATGTCAAAAAGTGTTTGTGCTTTTCTATCAGCTAATTTCATCTTTTCAACAGAAGCAAAATTGTTTCCCTCTGAAGCTCGTGCCCAAACAACACCTATCGTAATATAATTAACCGCTCCTGGTTCTAATGAAAAAGGACCCGCAGATTGTAAAAATCTTCTGTCAGCAGGGTCATTTCCAGCTGTTATCTCTGTCCAAGGTTCAGTAAAATTTGGATCTGTGTTATCTGGAAACATAAAATTACAACCTGGATTTCCTGATTCCCATCCAGTTCCACCATATGTCATTGGATTTCCATCTTTCCAAATTCCTTTTAAATAATTATAATAATGTATAGCATCTTCTGGATTTCCATGATCTGAAAAATCATTATTGTAATATACAAACTTAGACATGATGATTTGTTCTCCGGCTTCATCAATTTCACCATCACCATCATTATCTAAACCATCATTTTGATCTGCTAATGGCCCTCTAAAAAAATCAACACCAATTGCTGGAGGAGGATCATCTGAATCATAATTATAACCTGATGCTCCATCATCTTCAGCATCTCCATTATAACAATATCCTAAACCAAGACCAACATCACACCCAACATAATCATCTTGATAATTTCCTAAATCTGGATCAACCCACTGGCCAAAATATGTTTCATTCAGAGTCTCCGTAGATCTATTCATAATTTTATAACTATAAAACGTCATATCATTAATCTCATCATTAGTAGAAAACCCAAATGCTTGAGCTTGTATCTCTAAACCTATTGCTGATTCAGATCCTGATTCTGTGTGAATATTTCCATTATCATTAAAAACCCACCAAAGAGTTTGATCACCAAATAAAACATCATCCGTTTTACAATCAGCAGTTCCTTCTAAATCATAACCTGGATAGTCAACTCCAGTAGTATAACTTCCATCTCCATTAACATCAACAAAAGGAGCCAAATAATCAAATGTCCCATCAACATCTATTCTACTAGATGGCCATTCACTAATTATAGCAGGCTGAACATAATCATCAAATTCTGACATATCACATCCAGGTTCTGAAATACAATTTAAATACGCAACATAATCCTCTACCTCTTGCCTAGTGATTTTATAATGTTGGTCATATTCTGCACAAACTGAGGCTGAAATTGATCCATATTCACTACTTGTATTATCTGCATTTAAAGGTCCTGGCCAAAAATCATTTCCATCTTGACGATAAGTCATTGCTGCAACCTTCAGATTATCTTGGTCATCTAATCCCCCTATCCATAGTGCTCCAGCAAACATAGAGTGTTTGTCACTCCCATTAGGTATTTCATATACACCATCATTTAAATCCCACCACATATCACCACCAGTCATAATTAATGTTTTCACATTATTCACATTTAACTGAGTTTGAGCTGTAGCTGGCAAACAACCAGCTGAAATAACCCTTAGTGCGCTTGAATTACTGTTCGGATTTGGTATATTTTCTTTAGCAAAGGAAAAATTTGAAAAGAAAAAAGAAATTATCGTGTAAAAAATTATATGTTTTTTATTCATAAAAATCATAAATTAAAAGTTCATTGTTAAACCTATTCTAATTGTTCTTGGCCTACTAAAATTATTTGGATCAATTATAGAAGCAGAATATTGATCTGAAAATGCTACTGGATCAATTTGTTGTTGTACATATGCTTGACCTTCAGCAGAAGTTAAATAACCATCATCATTAGCGTTACCTGTATAATCATATACTTGAATAATATTATCTGCATTTAATAAATTTTGAACCCAAACATATGCATTCATTTTAAGTTTTCTCTGGTTACCATTTATTTCACCTAAAGAAAAAGAAAATTCTTTATTTAATTTTAAATCTGCTCTAAATGACCATGGTTTTCTTGAGCCATTAACACTTCCTTCCAAAGTAGTTTGTATAGGAATTCCAAATTGGTCAGTTGTAGCATTAGTTTGTTGGCTATATGGAGTTCCTGAACCTGCAGTTAAATTTAAATTTGCACCAAAATTCTGTAATACTTTTTTTCCAAACCATATTGGTCCATTATAATTAGAACCCGAACCATATCTAAAGTCTATGTTTCCATTCAAACTGTGTCTTTGATCAAAATCTAAAGGAAGCGTTACTCTTAAATTAGGAAAGCCTGCTTGTATAATATTTTCTGCAGTTTCTGAAGAAGAACCGGTTCCGTCTGCAAACTGCAATGTATAATTTGCATTGAAAGATATATTTTTTGTTTTTCTTAATTCATAATTAAAAGAGAAGCCTTTGACATTTCCAAAATCAATATTATTATAATGAGTATACGATATTGGATAAGCATAATTAACTCTTTCTTGCTGCACCATATCCTTTAAGTTTTTATAAAATGCTGAAATTTGCAAAGCTGATTGTTCAGTTAGGGCTTGCTTAAAGCCAACTTCATAATCTATTGTTCTTTCCATCTTTAAATTTGGATTTTGAAAATCTCCATTACTCGCTCTTTGGGCAATATAAAGAAAGTCATATGGATTCATTCTAGACATTGCTTGTGGTCTTTGAGTTAATATGTCATAGTGAGCAAAGAACATTGCTTGATCAGAAATTGGAAAATTAAAAGAAATACGTGGCTCTATCATTACTTCAGGAGTATAATCTTCAAAAGCACTACCAGTTAAACCTCCATTTGGTTTAGACACATGATCAGGGTCTTCTAAAAAAGGGATTACTCCGCTTCCTAAATTTAAAACTGAAGGATCCGTAATTGGAAGACCAGTTGCATCATACCAATTATCTCCATCTCTATAACCAGTAATTTGGTTTTGATCTGTTATAGAATTTGCATATACAACAAAATTCTCTCCTATATTTGAAGGATGTGAATATTGACCAGTATTAATATCTAAAAGTGCATTTGGATTTAAAGACGGGTCTACTTGTTGAGCTGTTCTTACAGGTAACAATGAATATTTATCTTTCAACACTTCTTGATTTGCATCATACCTAGAAACACGAACACCAACATTAAAAACTATGTCATCAAAGAAAAATTTATCTTGAATATATCCCGCAGTATATATAGGTTCAAATGGTGAAATTCTTCTAGTAAAATTTCCACTTTCATCTGTATCATTTAAAAACTCATCAAAACTAACTCTAGCCCCATTAACAGGATCTCCTTTATAATCATAACCATAATAATAAACAGGTAAATTTCCATTATCCATTAATTCATCAGCACTAAACATATCAAGAGAAAGCTGATTAGGGGTAAATTGATCTAGATATACCCATTCATTGTCAGGAATATCATATTGATTTCTAATACTTTGCCCAAAAGTAGAATATTGCTCTTGTGATACTAAATACTCACTAGAAAAAATTAAGAAATCTTCTCCATATTGATTTTGAATCTGATCGTCTACAAAATACACCTTATTTTGCAAGTGTTGATTCGCTAATTGCCTACCTAAATTCCATAAATCTGGACCCCAAACACGATATTGACTTGTTCTGTTTCGCTCATACTCAAACCCAAATTCTAATGCATGATTTCCTATATCAGCAGAGGCAGATCCCGTAAAGCCAAATCTAGTCTGATCAATATCACGAAATGTATATGCAACTTCTCCTGAATTAAGCCATAAAGAATAAACATATGGAGGTGTGTCGCCATTTCTTAACCCACCACCAAACATAATATGTTCCATAGAAGGGTCTAAATTAGGAAGGTAAGAATGAAAATAGTTTATGTACTGTTCTGTATAATTTGCCATCAAAGGATTTTCTTCTCCAGCTTCAAAGTCATAAGTAATATATTCTTCTAAAAGGGCACCTGTGTGAGTTTCAAAAATAGTATCTCCATTCTCTTGAATTATCCTGATGTCTTTAGTTTCCCATCCAAATGGATTACTTTCATACTGATAGTTCATTTGAGGGTTAAATTTTCCAACATAGCCATATGCAAAATAATTATCCCCGTGTCTTGGGTCTTGTAATAACTCGCCACTCTTAGAGTAATTTGCTTGAAGTGTATAAAATACATTTTTTAATGAACCACTTGATTCATCATCACTTAATTTATGTTGTAATCTTGCATAAACATTAAGATTATCATCTATAAACTCATAATTTGAATCATAATTAAGAAGGACTCTTCTCCAAGAAGAAGACATTTCATGTTTATTGGAATATGAACCTCCTACACTTAAATTTATATCTTTCCCTAATCTGAAATCTAATTTACCCTGTAATTTTATTTCATCTCTACCATTGTTTGGTTTTACATCTACCATATCCCAGTCAGACTCTTTCAAAAATTCAGCTCTATTAACCGAGAAAACGGTAGAAAAGTCTAAATAATTTGGAATGCCTACAAATTGAGAGGGGTTTTCTTGAATATCATTAAAAATTTCAGTTTTTAAACTTGGAATACCTACAGCAGACGGGTCATGATCCTTTGCAAAATTATATTCACCGGTAATTAAATACCCTATTATAGGCGTTTTAGTTTCATCTTTTTTTGTAAGTATGGGCCCAGAAGCATTAAATGATAATAAATTATAATTGTATGGATCGGTCAATGAGGAAGATATTAATTCTATACCTCCTCTGGTAATACTCGAAGGACCTCTAGTTGTAACACTTACAATACCTCCAGTTGCATCACCAAATTTTGCTGGAAGACCCCCTGTTATTACTGTCATTTGATCAATTGCATCTTGAGGAAGAATATCATTAATGTTACCTGTAATCTTTATTCCATCAACATAATAATCAGTTGATGAAGATCTACTTCCTCTAATATTCAAAGCCTCTCCTTCATCTGCCTGATAAATACCTGCTGTGGTTGCAGCAACAGATTGAACATTTCTGGTCGGGAGGGCCGTTATCTGTTCTTTAGTTTTTACAGCACCTGATTTATCAGGGTCTATTAAAGGAACTGAACTCTCTATAATATTTACTGTTCCTAGCTCCGTGTTTTCAGGCAATAATTCATAATTACCGGAAGTAATTTTATTAGGAGAAATCAAAACATTATTTACTATTGTTTTTCGATAACCTATGAAAGACGCCTCTACCGTATATTTTCCTGGAGGAATGGGTTTAATTGTGTAATACCCATCCATATCAGAAGAAGTCCCACCAATAATAGATCCATCTTGTAAAAGAGATATATTCACCATTGGTATTGATTCTGCATTAGTTCCATCAATAATCCTCCCTTTTAAGGTTCCACTTTGTGAAAAAGAAAAGGAAAATAAAAGGAAAAATAGAGTGAAATAAGTAAAATTAAATCTGACCATTTAAGTATTTTTTGATATAACTGTGATTTTTTGTAGGTTAAATATATGTATTTTAATTAAAAATTAATACAAAATCTAAGAGTTATTAAATACTTATTATGTTTAAGCTATGAAAAAAATTTATTTCTTGATTATTTGCATACTACTAAGTTGTGAAAATGAAAATTATAATTTTCCTCAAGTAGATGTTAATTTATTTTTATATATAAACAATCCTGAATTTTTTGATGTAGAAAATCCTGGTGGGTGGATGTATTTAAATGGCGGTGTTGGCGGAATTTTGCTATATAGAAAAAATTATGAAGAATTTATCGCATATGATAGAGCTAGCACATTTAATCCCGTTTCAAAATGTCAAGTAAGTGTTCAAAATGACAATATAACAATGATGGACCCTTGTTCTGACTCGGAATTTTTAATCACTGACGGATCTGTTATTGAAGGCCCTGCTAATCAACCACTAAAAAGATACAACACAATATATAATGGAAATAACTTATCTATATTTAATTAATACCGATAATAGTCAGGCTTATAAGGCCCTTCTTTTTTTACATTAATATAATTTGCTTGCTCTTCGTTTAACTCTTCTAATTCAACACCTAATTTATCAAGATGCAATCTAGCCACCATTTCATCTAGCTCTTTTGGTAATGTGTACACTTTATTTTCATATTTGTCACTAGAGTCCCATAATTCCATTTGAGCTAAAACTTGATTTGTAAACGAATTTGACATAACAAATGAAGGGTGCCCTGTTGCGCAACCTAAATTCACTAATCTTCCCTCAGCTAACAAAATGATTTCATTGCCATTTGGCAGAGTGTATAAATCAACTTGTGGTTTAATTTCATCTTTTTTAAGCGCATTGTCATTTAACCACTTTACATCAATCTCATTATCAAAGTGCCCTATGTTACAAACTATTGTTTTGTCTTTCATTAATAAAAAATGCTCTCCTGTAATTATATCTTTATTTCCTGTCGCAGTAATGACAATATCACTTTTTGGAATGGCTGTTATCATTTTCTTTACTTCAAAACCATCCATAGAAGCTTGTAGCGCACAAATAGGATCGATTTCTGTAACCAGAACTCTACAGCCCGCCCCTTTTAATGAGGCAACAGTTCCTTTTCCAACATCGCCATAACCCGCAACAACCGCAGATTTTCCAGCTAACATAATATCAGTCGCTCTCCTTATTGCATCTACAGCAGATTCCTTACATCCATATTTGTTGTCAAATTTAGATTTTGTCACAGAATCATTAATATTTATAGCTGGCAACCCCAAAGTATTGTTTTTTTCTCGTTCATATAAACGCAATACACCTGTTGTAGTTTCTTCTGATATCCCTCTAATATCGTTAACTAAGTTTGGAAATCTATCTAAGACCATATTTGTCAAATCTCCACCATCATCAAGTATCATATTTAATGATTTCCCATCCTTAAATGCATGTAATGTCTGCTCTATACACCAATCAAATTCTTCTTCACTCATTCCTTTCCACGCAAAAACAGGGATTCCTGTTTTTGCTATTGCGGCAGCAGCATGATCTTGAGTTGAAAAAATATTACAAGAGGACCAAGAAACTTCTGCTCCAAGAACTACCAATGTTTCTATTAGAACAGCTGTTTGAATAGTCATATGCAAGCACCCAGCGATTCTAGAGCCTGTTAAAGGCTTACTTTTACCATATTTTTGACGAAGCATCATTAATCCTGGCATTTCTGCTTCTGCTAATTTTATTTCTTTCCTACCCCAATCGGCAAGATTTATATCTTTAACTTTAAAATTCATTTTTTCTATTTTTGTGCTCATAAGTTTTATAAATTGTATACAAATTTAATATATTAATCCCGAATTTCACCAACTTACATGCCTTTAATAAAGATTAAAAAAAAAGCCGATTACATTTATGGTATTTGGGAAATAAAAGAATCTATTACAAGCTTATATAAAAATGTAAAATTTAATCAGGAGGAAAAAGATTATTTACATAAAATATCTAATAAGAAAAGAAAAAAGCAATCTGTTGCAGCAAAGCTTATCTTAAATCATTTAACAGGGGAGGAGGTCAACACATTACATACTAGCCACGGGGCTCCATTTTGTAAAAATCATCAAAATATTTCAATAAGCCACTCTAATGAACTATCTATAGCTCTAATCAGTAAAGATCTTATTGGAATTGACATCCAATTAAAAAACACAAAAATAAATGTAATAAAATCAAAATTTGTAAATAAAAATGACTCCAATAATTTTTTTGAATCAGAAGACTTTTTACATCACACCTGGTGTGCAAAAGAAGCTATTTATAAAACTTTAAATGGATTACCCTGCTCATTTAAAAAAAATATTTTTATCAAAAATTTAAATGAAAGTAATAGTTTAGGGCTGTATAAAAAGGATAACAGAATAATAAATTTTAAAATATATCATGAAATATTTAAAAATTATTTCATATCTATTGCAAAAAAAATAAATGACTGAAATATTAAATTATATCTACCATCATATATATGAGTTTTTTGGCGTTTTATTTAGCGTTATTTATGTGGTGCTATCAATCAAACAAAATATATTATGTTGGCCGGCTTTAATAATTGCAGCAATATTAAATGGTTATGCTTTCTTTACAATTGGCCTGCCCTTGCAATCAGTCATGCAATTATTTTTTATAATTGTTGGTGTCTCAGGTTTACAAAGTTGGTCGCAAAAAGGGAAGGCTCAATTAATTGTCAAAAGCTGGAGTGGTAAAAATCATACTTTTGTAATCATCATTGGTAGTTTTTTAACAATTGGCTTATTTACATTTTTAGAAAGCAATTTAGTATCTCAGTCTACACTCTCTAGTAAAGAGCCATTTTTTGATGCTTTAATGTTCATGTTTAATATAATTCCAATGTACATGACAACTAAAAAAGTATTAGAAAGCTGGTTATATTTTATATGGATTGATGTAATTAGCGGTTTCTTTTACTTATATACAGGCGATTATTTTTATTGTTTTCTATTTTTCTTTTATATTCCATTTGCTATTCATGGATATTTAACATGGAAAACTGACTTACAAAAAAAATGATTACAAAAATTGCAATTACTGGAGCTGAATCAAGTGGCAAAACAACGCTAGCTAATTCTTTAGGTATTATATATAAGTGTAATATTGTAAAAGAGTTTGCAAGAGAATACCTTAATGACTTAAATAGAGCCTATAATTACGAAGATTTATTAAAAATAGCACAAGGCCAATTTAAGGAAGAAAAAAGACTGGAAGCTTTAGAAAAAAAAATTTTAATCTGTGACACTGCTATACATACAATTAAAATATGGAGTCTAGAAAAATTTCATAAATGCCACTCTTGGACAGCAAAAAAAAAAGAAGATTACACTCATTATCTATTGTGTTCTCCGGACATTCCATGGGAGGCTGATTCTTTAAGAGAAAGTCCAAAAGATAGAACAAGAATATTTAAACTTTACTTAAAGGAATTAAAAACAAAACCCTTAACTGTTATTTCTGGGACACCGTTAGAAAGAATCAAACAAGCACAAAAAGTAATTAATCGCTATATAAATTAGTTAAAATATTTTAGATTTGCATTGTTCATTAGGGGTGTTCAAAATTAATTGAGCTGAGAAAAAACCCGTTGAATCTGCTAGGTAATTCTAGAAATGAAATAATATATAAAATGAACTGAAATGAAAAAAAAATCTTTACTATTATGTTTGCTGTCAATATTTTTCATCTCTAATTCGCAAGAAAAACACGATACTACTTATTTGGATAAGGAGATTATAACCCCTTTAAAAAAAGTTGACTTAATTAGCAATAAAATTCAATCAAATTACCCAACAACTAAGCAAAATGTCAATATAGAAAGGCTTAATGAAAAAAACTTAGGTGAAGACATCCCATCTCTTTTAAAATACGAGCCTTCAATAATTTTTAACTCTGATTCCGGAAATGGAATTGGTTATTCTTCATTAAGATTAAGAGGAAATGATCAAACAAGAATTAATGTAACTATTAATGGAGTTCCATTAAATGACTCAGAATCTCAACAAGTTTATTATGTTGATATTCCTGATTTGTTTTCTTCGGCATCATCGATTCAAATTCAAAGAGGCATTGGCATTTCTACAGTTGGAAATGGATCTTTTGGTGGGCAAATTGACATTTCAACAATGTCATTAAATGAAAAGGCATATGGAACTATTCAATATAGTCAGGGTTCTTTTAGTTCGACTAAAAAATCTGTTGGATTTGGAAGTGGTTTATTAAAAAATAGAGTCGCATTTGACGGAAGAATTTCAGTAATTAAAAGCGATGGTTATATTGATAGAGCAAACTCAGATTTAAAATCATATTACCTATCATCTCAATTTAATAGTAAAAAAACACTAATCCAATTAATTTCTTTTGGAGGTATTGAAGAAACTTATCAAGCTTGGTACGGTGTTCCTATTTCATATTTAAATAGAAAAGGATTAAGAACATACAATCCATATACATACGAAAATCAAATTGATTATTACGAACAAACTCATCACCAAGCACATATTCACCATTCTTTTAATAATAATTTTCAACTTTCTTCAACTTTTCATTATACTCATGGTGAAGGTTATTATGAAAGTTTTGATGCCGGAACAGAAATAGGAAATTATGTTGATGCTTTTTCTTACTTAATTAATACAGAAGATAGAGTAGATTTAGTCAACAGAAAATGGCTAGATAATAATTATTATGGATTTATCATAAAAACGGAGTATGAAAAGAAAAATTTTACAAATTTTTCAGGGTTGTCTATAAATAAATATGATGGAAATCATTTTGGTGAAATTATTTCAATAAATGATGATAATTACGGAAAAAATCAATACGAATATAATTATGTTCCCAATGCAGATTATTATAGGAATTTAGGAAATAAAATGTCTGGCAATGTTTATTCCAGATCCATTCTGAATTTTGGAGCATTGTCATTATGTGCTGATTTACAATTACAAAAAATCAACTACACAATAGAAGGCAGTACTGATGACCAAATTGAATTTAATAGTCAGTATTTTGATAATGAGTGGGATTACACTTTTTTTAATCCAAAATTTGGGCTAACATATATAAACAATGATAATCATAAAAT